>Ga0265331_10000297_pt1 | contig 54201 bp, 35 predicted proteins | sample 41923metaG_FD_202088 | JGI IMG/M metagenome (GOLD analysis project Ga0265331, IMG submission 202088) | Rhizosphere microbial communities from Carex aquatilis grown in University of Washington, Seatle, WA, United States - 4-19-23 metaG | ecosystem: Host-associated > Plants > Roots > Rhizosphere... | reverse complement strand
CCTTCGTCGTCTTCCCCGCCTGGCCCGATCTCCTCCAAGCGCTCGCAACCTTCACCATCCCGCCAAACCTCCTCAAAACCCCAAAAATCGAATGAACCTCGGGCGGACATGACTTTTAGAACTGCTGATGCGCCTTTGTCGAAATAGACAATTTTCACCACCAGTGTTATTTTAAATTCGGCATCGAGCCGAAAATCCCCGTCACAGATCGAACGAAATGGTTCGGTAAAATCACAGGGCTGGCGCCCTCTTTTGGTAGGTCTTGGTGATCGATCTCCACTCACACATCTTGCCGGGTATAGACGACGGCGCTGCTGACATCGACGTGGCGCTGGAAATGGCGCGCATAGCTGTGGCCAATGGCGTCGAGGTGCAGGCCTGCACGCCGCACATCCTTCCAGGTCTTTACAATAATACAGGCCCGCAAATCCGTCTCGCGACCCAAGCGCTCCAGCGACGCCTCGACGAACACGGTATTGCGCTGCAACTGGTCACCGGAGCCGACGCCCATCTGGCGCCGGATTTTGTATCCGGACTAAGGTCGGGACATATTCTATCCCTCGCCGACACGCGCTACGTCCTCGTAGAACCGCCACATCATGTGGCGCCGCCGCGAATCGAAGAATTCTTTTTCGGGATTTTGGTGCAGGGCTATGTGCCGGTGCTCACGCATCCCGAAAGGTTGACGTGGATTGGGGCCAATTACCCGATCATAGAACAGATGTGCGAGGCCGGGGTGTGGATGCAGCTGACGGCAGGATCGCTTACCGGCGTTTTCGGACGAGGCCCCTTATATTGGGCCGAGAGAATGTTGAAGGAAGGCCGCGCCCACATTCTCGCCTCCGACGCCCACGGCGTCGGCCGGCGATGTCCGAACCTGCGGGAAGGCCGAGACCAAGCCGCGAAATGGGTCGGCGAGGAAGAAGCCGAACATCTCGTCGTCACGCGCCCTCGAGGCGTTCTTTCCAATGTTTCGCCTGCTCGGCTGCCGCAACCAACCGGCGGTCTCGCCGGCGGAGATTTCGGCGATCCCGCGCAAGACTACGGCGACAGGCGCTCGCGCGAGCCGGCTTTCGGCGGTCGTTCGCGCGTTTCGAGAGGAGACAATGCTCTCCCCTCGCGCGGCCTTGCAGACTGGCTCCGATCCTTCTATCAATAACATGCCGTCAGTCCGGAATGGGTTGAGCCATGGTTAATGAAGTTGCGCAAGGACAACCGTGAGAGTCGGCGCAACGTTCGCCGCGGCGGCACATGCAGAAACGTCGAGCAATGGCGGCGGCGGCATTTTAGCGCATGTCGTCGAGAGGGCGTGGGAATGGGCAGTCAGAGACAACGTATTTCTCGCTGAAACCAGCTCGAGGTCTTCGAGGTCGGATAGAGACCGTCGCGGATACTGGCTGGCTCAAACGGGAGGATTCGCTCAACCGGGACGCTGCTCAGGAAGAGCGGCGCTCCAAGGATCCGGCGAGCGTTCGGCGTTAACCGTCCCAGATCGCTTCTTTATTTGACCCACTGACGAATGCTCGAACGCGACAAGAAACAATGACCAACGCCGAACAAAGCCCGTTAGACGAAAACCAAGTTCCAATCGATGGCTCGTCATCGGGCAGTCATTTGGTCTCGACTCCACGCTCCGGCGAGGGCCAGTTGGGCGCGATGGCGCCAAGAGTGAGGGAGTTTCAGGAAACCGCAGGCTTCAATCTGCGCGAATATTGGCGCATCCTGAACAAGCGCAAATGGTTAATCGGCAGCATCATATCGACCTTCTTGATCGTCGGGTGGCTCCAGGTGCTGATGGCCATCCCGATATACACGTCGACGACTCGCATCCAGGTCGACAGCAACGTTGGCAAGATCGTAGAAGGCGGCAACCTCGAGCCGACCGAATACAACGACTACGAGTTCCTCAGAACCCAATACGAGCTGCTCCAAAGTCACAGCCTCGCCGAACGCGTGGTGTCGATGGCCCGGCTCGGAGAGGACGCGAATTTTCTGAAGCCAAGGCAATTCTCGATTCTGGGGATGTTTCGTGGAGCTGACAAAGCGCTACAGGCGGAGAAGCAGCTCCACGGTTCTAGCGCCGAACGCGAGCGCGCCGCTGCCGCCATTGTCTTACGCAACCGGTCAGTGCGTCCGGTGAGCGGCTCGCGTTTGATTGACATCACCTACTCAGATCCTTCTCCTTATGACGCGATGAGAATCGCCGCCAGCTTCGCCGAGGCCTTCATCGCCTCCAACTTAGACAAGCGCTTTCAAGCCAACTCCTACGCAAAGGCCTTTCTCGAAGACCAAGTGACGCAGTTGAAGCTGCGCCTCGAGCAATCCGAAAAGGTCTTGTTGGATTTCGCTCAGAAGGAACAGATTGTCGCCACCCAGGATAAGGCGTCGATCGCCGAAACCAATCTCGCCAGCGCCAGCGCGGCGCTCGGATCGATTATCGCCGATCGCATCAAGAATGAGGAACTCTGGCGGCAAGTCCAGAATTCGACCGCGATCAACCTCCCGCAATTGCTGACCAACAACGTCGTCGACGGTTTGCGGGCTAAGCGCAACCAGCTTGTCACGGAGTTTCAGGAAAAATCCGAGACGTTCCAGCCAAGTTATCCTAGTCAGGTGCAAATCACCAACAAGATAAAGGAAATAGATCGACAACTCGCCAGCGAAGTGAGGACGATCCAGTCGTCGTTGAAGGGGACCTACGAGTCGTCACTGAGCCAAGAAAAAGAAATGATGAAGCGGATCGAAACGCTGCGCGCGGCGGTGCTCGATCTACAGAAGCGCAGCATTGAGTATAATATTCTCAAACGCGAAGTGGACACCAACCGCACGCTTTACGAGGGGCTTCTTCAGCGCTTCAAGGAGGTCGATATCGCGGGCGGTGCGGGCGTTAACAGGGTGTACATCGTCGACAAGGCCGAGCTGCCAAGCGCGCCTTCCTCTCCGGTGTTATCGCGAGCTCTCGGTCTCGCCCTCGTTCTGGGAATCGCCGCGGCTTTGTCGACGGCGTTCATTCTCGAATTCCTCGACGACTGCATTCATTCGCCCGAGGAGTGGGAGCGACTTTCCGGCTTGGCGACGCTGGGCATCATTCCAAAAATTCAACCTCCGTCTACCGTCGAAGCGGAATTCGACGATGTGCGATCGGGGATCGCCGAAGCCTATCGCTCGCTCTGCACGGCGTTGCAGTTTTCGACCGAGGCCGGGCTGCCGAAAACGATCTGCGTCACCAGTTCCGCCTCGTCCGAGGGCAAATCGGTCACGGCGTTGGCGATCTCCCGCCAATTTTCCATGATGGGCCTCAATGTCCTGCTCATCGATGGCGATCTTCGTAACTCTTCGCTGCACAAGAAGCTCGGCGTGGAAAACAATATTGGCCTCAGCAATTATCTGACGGGAAGCTGCACCCCGCCAGAGGCAATAAAAAGAACCATACACAAAAATCTTTTCTTCATGTCCTCGGGGCCGTTGCCGCCCAACGCCGCCGACTTGCTGGTCGGCTCGCGGCTGCTATCCCTGCTCGCGCGCGGACTGGAGGTCTTCGATCTCGTCGTTATCGATGGTCCGCCGGTCCTCGGATTGGCCGACGCGCCGTTGCTGTCCGCCGCTGTCAACGCGACGGTTTTCGTCGTCGCCGCCGGCCAAACACGCATAGGTCCCACTCGAATTGCTTTGAAACGTCTGGAGGCTTCCCGTACGCCGATTATTGGGGCGGTTGTCACCAAGTTCGACGCTAAGACCGCAACCTACGGCTATGATTACGGTTATGGCTACGGCTACGCCTACGGCTATGCTTACGGTCAAGAAGCTGCCGCCGACGCGGATAGAGGATTGGAAGGTCATTCGGAAGACGGTCGTCCCAAATTGAAAGTCGGCGAGGCGCCTCGTTCGTATAATGTGCAAGACTTCAGCTGATGAGCGACGCGACGGCGCTAAAAATGGCCATCGACTTGATGTTGATTCCGTCGCGCGTCCGCTTGGCTAAAGCCAGCCCGCTTCCCGATGGCGTGCCATTTTTATTGCAGGTCGCAACCAGCGACGAGGAGGCGATGCGAGAAGCCGTCGAATTGACCGGCAAGCCTCGGGAGACGTTACAAGGCGCCGCCATTTTTTTTATCGAGCAGATATTGTTGCGGCCAGGCGCCGACAGCTATCACATATTGGGGGCGCGACCGGACGCGTCCGCAGCCCAACTGCGCCAAAATCTTGCGCTTCTTCTCAGATGGCTCCACCCTGATGTCAGCGAAAACGCCCAAAGCTCGATTTTCATCACTCGAATCACAAGCGCTTGGGACGACCTCAAGACCCCCGATCGGCGAATAGCTTACGACATGAGACGCAATGGCTGCGGGGCTGGGCCGGACTCGCGCCGCGACGCGTGGCCTGCCGACATGTCGGCTATTCCGGAATATCGGAACGTCGACTTGTATGAAAACGTTACGGCCAAAATGGCGATGGACGCGCCGGCACAGTCGGGTGGCGTTCGGCAACGAAGCGGAGACAGTTTTCTCCACCGAGTTCTAATGCTTCTGATGGGCGAACTCGGCGATTAGACGCGGAGAAACTTTCTTGTAGAAGAATACGCCAAATGGGGCGACGCGAATGTCTGAAACTTGAACATGCCGCGATCGGATTATTCACACGCCAACACACCGCAGGCCGGCGCCCGGCCGAAGCTGGCGTGGACGGCTTTTATAGTGTTGCTCGCGCCAGTGCTGTTCTGGTCGATCGCGTCTCGGAGTTTGGTGGCCTATTTCGTTCCGACGGCGCCGGAAACCGCTTTGGCTTTGCGCTCGACCGATCCGGCCGCGCTCGTTGCGCTCGCCGACAAATCCATCGGGGGCGACGGGGATCCGTCACCCGCATCGTTGCGCGTAGCGCGCAACCAAGTGGAAGAGGCGCTCGCGGTATTTCCTATCAACGCGCGCGCCTTACGCTTGCTGGGCCAGTTGTCGGAGCGGGAGCATGCCGACGCCGCAGCGGCAAAAGCCATGCAAGCCGCCTCGCGATATTCTTCGCAGGAGACGATTGCGGTAGGTTGGATGATGCGAAACAGCTTTCAAAATAAGGATTACGTCGCGGCGGCTCATTATGCCGACGTACTACTGAGAACGCAGCCCCAATTTCTCAATTTTGCGTTGCCAGTTCTAGGAAAGATGGCCGAAGACGACGCCGCCAGGATAGAGTTGAGCAAAATACTCGCCGCCGATCCGCCGTGGCGGTCTTCCTTTTTTTCCGGGCTCGGAGAGGTCATCACCGATGCGCGGACGCCGTTCAACTTGCTTGTAAGGCTAAAGGATACGCCGGCGCCGCCGGCGTCGGCCGAAGTGCAAACCTATCTGCATTTCCTCTTCCGGCACAAATTGTACAAATTTGCGTATTTCGCTTGGCGCCAATTCTTGCCGCCGGAACAACTGGCGAACACTGGATTATTGTTCAATGGCGGCTTTGAGACCGCGCCTTCCGGGGCGCCCTTCGACTGGACGTTGCTGCGGGCGGATGGCGCAATTCTCGAGATCGCCGCAAGGCCTGACGCTCCCGACAAGAACGCCTTGTTGGTGGAGTTCGGTCAGGGCCGAGTAACTTTCCGGGGCGTCGTCCAGACGGTCATGCTGCCGCCGGGCGAATACCGCCTTATAGGCTCCTACCAGGGAAACGTCGTCGGACGGCGCGGAATGCAGTGGAGCGTGGTCTGCATGGGGGGGGCCGCAATTGGTGAAAGTGAAATGATCTTGGGGTCTTTCCCGGAATGGCGGCAATTCGAAATCGTCTTCGAGGTCCCCCCGACCGGTTGTGTCGCGCAAACGGTTCGGCTGGATTTGGCGGCGCGCTCTTCTTCCGAGCAGTTGGTTTCGGGAGCGATTTGGTTTGACGATCTATCGATCGTGCAGCAGTGAACCGTCGCCGGAGAGGAGTCCGAAACGCGGTTTGAATCGGGGGACCCGGCCGCGTATTTCAGTTCAGAAGGCGACGCCCATATTGCGACAAAGTTCGAAAGTAAGTTTCCCACAACAAGCGACGAAAGGGTCTGGCGGAACGCAATCGTCTCGTATCCCCTTTACTGAAGGGCGAGTCGCCCAGCAGCTGGCAATTCCAGGAGGATAAAGCGGATACTTGGGAGACCTCATATCCGCAGTCCGTGATTCCCGATATCGAGGCGAAGCCATATATTAGGCGCTGGCGGAGAATCGAGATTTGGATATAGATCGAGATCAGATCATCGCTGACCGCATACAACGGAGCGTTCCGTGGGAGGAGGAAAACTTGCACGATGAACGCTTGGACGCCTCGATCCAACCCGGCCGGCCGCCCGAAGCCTTGGCCGGAATCGAGGATGTGTCGGGAACTCGCCGTCCGAGGCCGCCGAGCCAAGATGCGAGCCAAGACAGCGTGGTCACTGGGCGCATCTCCGCGAAAAGGCGGTGTTCCTGAAGGAGCCGCTTTCCGGCGGCCGCTTCCATCCGAGGGCGGAGGCCATGTGGAACTAAAATTTTAGCAAGTTAGGATAATCAAATGCCGACGGCCAAGGTGACGGGGAATTGAAATGATGAGGTGGTCCTGGACCGCGCTGACATTTGCGATGCTGGCCGGCGGCGTGGCCATGCTGACAGCGTGCGATTCGACGTATACCGGCGCGATACAAAGTCCCCAAGCGAGTTCGGGCCAAGCAACGGGCGGCGCGTCTGCCGAAGCCCAACAATTGGCGCGAAAAGTTGGGGTGGACGTCGCTGCGACCTCGCCTGGAAGTGCGACCTATCAGATCGGCGTGCAAGACGTGGTCGAAATCGTGGTGTTCAAGGTGCCGGAGCTTACCCGGGCCGTTCAGGTCGCCGATTCGGGCACGATCAACTTGCCTTTGATAGGCGAGGTGCAGGCGGCAGGTTTGACGTCGCAGCAGATCGAACGCGACTTAACCCGGCGACTGGGCGCGAACTATTTAAAAAATCCACAAGTCAATGTTTATGTTAGAGAATATAACAGTCAGCGGGTGACGGTGGAAGGGGCGGTCAAAGCGCCTGGCGTCTTTCCCATTCGCGGCAAAATGTCTTTGATGCAGGCTCTCGCCACGTCTGGAGGCGTCGATCGCGATTACGCCTCCGCCGACATTTCGGTGTTCCGGAACACCGACGGTCAACGCAGCGGGTTGGAGTACAACATTGACGCTATAAGATCCGGGGAAGCGCCAGACCCGCCTTTGCACAGCGGCGACGTTGTCGTCGTGCCGACTTCCAACGCCAAATTCGCGTTCCAGAGTATTTTGAAGATAGCTCCGGTGGCTGGGGCGTTTCGACCGACGACCTTCTGACGGAGTTTTCGTCGTCGGCCTTCGGCTCACGGGCTTGACTGCGCCAATGGCTCTGGACGGCGCGATCAACGGCGTCTGGCTCCAGGCTTATGTCGATCGAGTTCTCATCCCCCGCTCGCGTCAGGCGACATCGTCTTGATGGATGATCTTGGCGGCCACAAAGGCGACGGTGTGCGCAAGGCCATCGAAGCGGCCGGCGCGGCGCCGCTTTACGTACCGCCCTGCAGCTCCGATCTCCATCCGATCGGGAAGGCGTTCTCGAACCTGAAGGCGCCGCCGGGAAAAGCCGCCGAGCGAACTATCGACGGCCTTCGGAGCAAAATCGGCGAACTCCTTTCCGTATTCACGCCTGGCGAATGCGTCAACTTCTTCGCCGCCGCTGGCTATCAGGCTCTTTGAGAGGGAGTCGCTCTGGTGGTTTAGTCGCGCCGTAGCACGTATGGGCGCCGACGCTTTTTGTGGTTTAACGGGTTCGGATAGCGTAAATTACAGGCTGCTGTTGGCGAGGACGCGGATGCGTCGCTTGCGAACTTAAGGCGTTCGACCAAACGAGTGGGCGTCGATGCTCCTGCTGACCTCATCCATGAAAAAGGGAGCCCCAGATCGCCAGGCCCACGCCGCTAGGTTCTCGATAATTCTCGCCCCTAATCGCTCGACGAATTTTGGCCTCCGATCTGGGCGAGCGACAGGCGTCGACAAAGGAAGGAACGATGAACTGCAGGAGCAGTAAAATTTCTTGGCGCTGGTCGCTTTTCCGGCACGGGGCCCCCGGCGAAACTCGACGGGGCGGCTCGTGAACTCGCCACAACCGCGGATGAGGGAGCGGATCAGCCCGCTCTTTCATTTATGCGCCCTTGGCCTCGTATCAGCCATTCTATTAGGAGGCGGAACGCGGGCCGGCTTCTTATCCGACGTGATTCTTCAGTTTCTGTCGGTTCCGATTCTTCTCGTCGCCCTGTGGCGCATGGGGAAGGGCTCGCTTACGCGGGAGCAGTTATGGGCAGTGGCTTTTTGCGCCGCGATTTTGGCCATTCCCATGGCGCAATTGGCGCCGCTTCCGCCGACGATCTGGACAGCCTTGCCCGGCTGCGAGGCCTCGGTCTCGACTTTCGAATTGATCAACCGCAGCCTTCCTTGGGCGCCGCTCAGCCTATCGCCGGCGGCGACTTGGTTAAGCGCGCTTTCTTTAGTCCCCACTTTCGCAATCTTCCTTGGCGTGCTTCAGCTCGATTACAGCGAACGCCGACTGCTGAGCCTAGTCGCCATTGTCATGGGATTTCTTAGCGTCCTCCTCGGATTGATGCAGGTGGCGCAGGGCTCATCGAGCTCCATTCGATTCTTCGAGTTCACCAACGCCGAAGACGCGGTCGGCTTCTTCGCAAACCGAAACCATTTCGCTGCGTTGCTCTATACTCTCACATTGTTGGCCGCCGCCTGGGCTGGAAACAATGGTATCGCCTTCGGTCTTGAAAGACATCGCAAGAAGTTCAGCACGGCGCCGATTGTCTCGCAACTCGCAAGTTTCAGCGTTCTGGCCGTGCTCATAGGGGCGCAGGTCATGACGCGTTCCCGCGCCGGCATGATTTTGACGCTTGCCGCGCTGTTCGGCGCCTTTCTGCTGGTTCAACTGGGTCCGCGGTCACCAAACGGACTGCGTCCCGTGTGGCTAATGATCGGCGCGGCTGCCCTGGCGTTGGTTCTGTCCTTCCAATTCGCGTTATATCGCGCGTTGGATCGATTCGCGCTCGAGTCGGCGCCGGACGCCAGATTGGCGTTTGCACGCAATACGACCGAAGCCGCAAAAACGTTTATGCCGTTCGGAGCCGGAGTCGGCGCGTTCGTTCCGGTCTACGCGATGTTCGAAAAGCCTCGGGATTTGCTGATCGCAGGCTATGCCAACCATGCCCACAACGATTTTCTCGAGATCTGGCTCGAAACCGGGGCCGCGGGCGTCGCTCTCATCGCCCTGTTCGTCATCTGGCTGTTGTGGCGCTTCACGCAAGTATGGCGGAACTCCTACAGAGGAGGGCTCGAAATCGACAGGTTTCTTGTTCGCGCGGCGACATTGGCCATCGCGCTTCTGCTGATCCATTCCCTGGTCGATTACCCCCTTCGCACCGGCGCCATGATGGCGATCTTCGCCTTTCTCAGCGCCCTGCTTATCCCTCCGCAAAATGCATTGCCGGGCGATTCGCGAGAAACCGCGAAGGCAGCGCAAGCGGCGCAAACCCCTCAGACGCGGCCTCGCGTCGACGCAGCGACGTCCGCACCAACGCCGGCGAGGAAGTCGCTCGTGCCGTCTCGCTCCCCGGTAATGCCGGCAAGAACGGCGCGACCCAAAACAATCGCTGCGGGCGTGGAGGAACAATGGCCGGAAGAGTGGCGAAAATTGCTTGTCGCGACTCCCGCCGAGGAGAACTCAAACAAAGAACCGGACCCATCGTCGAAGGAGTGAAGAAGCCGCCGCCGCGCCTCGGTCAATCGGATAAAATATGGCGTCAACACGTTCCCTGGCGTTGTTTTCCCTATCTGATCAATATGTAAATTGTTCCAGCTGTAGAAGGTCCGTTTGACCGGCGCTAGAGCGCTTTTCGAACGCGCACATCACAGTTTCGGCCCCCATTGCGTTTCTGCTATATAGGCGTATCCGCGAAGCCAATCCCTTCATCCCGCCCGAGATCACGTGAATTTCGCCTTCGTCAACTATGTTCACCCCGAAACGCCGCACGTTTCCAGCATGCGCATGCGATTGTATGCTGATGCGTTGACGCGGCGTGGACATCGTGTCCTCCTCCTCACGCATCCCCGCGAGCGAAGTAACGCCGTTGCGACGCCCGCGGAGGTAGAACGCTTGCTGATGTCCCACGATTGGCGGACTCCATTTCATTTTTCATCTCCGCCCATTTTCAATTGGCGAGACGCTGCTGCGCGCTCTCCAGAACTGCCGCGCGCCCTGCGCCGCGCGCTCATATTTTGCAACATGACGCTGCGGGGTGGGTTAAACGACGATTGGGTGCAAGGCGCCCGGCCGTATTGGCCTGTGATCAAGCGCGCGTTTCGACCGGATCTGGTCTGGGGCATTTTCGGCGACCTCAGTAGCCTGCGGGCGGCGCAACTTCTTGCGCGGCACTTGGGCGTTCCATGGGCCGCCGACTTCAAGGATCATTTCGAGGTTTTCGTCCATCCCGCGGCTCGTCGAATCGTCGCGTCGCGCTATGCCGACGCGGCGGGCTTCAGTTCGAATTCGCGATTTCATGCGTCTGTCGCCGCCCGTTTCTTCCATATGCCTCATGCGGTGATATACAGTGGAGTGGCGCCGGCGATGATCGCCGCTTCATCCGCGACGGTCGACGCCGAGGTGTTTCGTATCGTGGTGGTGGGCAGTCTCTACGACGGCGACCGGCTTCGCCGCTTTCTCGCCGCGCTGGGAGCTTGGCTGCAAACCCTCGATCCAGCGGATCTCGATCATGTCGAATTGACTTACGCGGGATCTGACCGATGCAAAATCGAGCCTCAGCTTTCCGCGCAGCCGCTGCCATGCCGAACACGCCTACTGGACCAACTTCCTCTCGATGATTTGGGGCGGCTTTGCCATTCGGCGGCGCTCAACGCTTATATTTGGTCGCCGCGCACCTTCCATCACAAGCTGCTCGAGTTGTTGGCCTGTCGACGTCCGGTCGTCAGCTTTCCTGGGGAACTTGAGGAGTCTGTCGAACTTGCCGCCGAATTCGACGGCGACCTTCGAGTCTGCGGGAGCGAGGCGGTGCTTCAGGAAACGTTTTCGTCCATCTGGAGCAATTGGCGCTCCGGCGAAGCCGCCCGAAGTATTGCGCCCCTAAATGTCGAGGGACTGACCTGGGACGCGATGGCTGGCAAGCTCGAAGCCTTCCTCGTGGAAATGAGCGCATCTGAATCCGGTCGACAGCCTGTCGTTCCGCCGGCAATGACCGCATAGGCGGGGGGATTCCGCCGATCGACTCGGGCGGCTCAGGTCGCCTCGTCGGTCAACCATGGCGCATCATGCCCATGGGATTGGGCGCACAGGCTCTTATCGACGGGAGGCTGCGTTGAGATTATGCGTCAATTTGTTAATTTGAGCGCCGCCGTTGCTGACGCGTCCGTGTTCGTCAACTGTAACATTGCGGCCAATCGATCGGTATAGGTATCATTCCTGGCAGCCAATCTTTCACGCAGATTATCGGAGAGACGACGGCGCGTTTCAACTTGCGCGACCAAAGCCTTCGCTTGATGAACCATGTCGGAAATGGTCTTAAAATACCGGACCGCGTAATCTTCCGGACCGAATATTTCCCTATGGTCGGCGGTGTCCTCGGCCAAAATGCACCCTCCGATCGCGGCGGCTTCAAAACTCCGCATTGTATGCCCATCGCGATTGGCTCGCCGGACCAGGCAGAGGCATACCTTTGCGCTGGCGGATGCGGCGCGAATTGTGTCCTGATCGGCCAAGCCTCGCCAATGATTGCGGGATTCAGGATATCGGTTCCAGTAGCCGCCGAACAGTGCGAGATTGAGGCCTGCGTCTATCAATGCGGAGATCAGCGGTCGCCTGTCAGCGTCGGCGCCTCCGACAAATAGCACATCGCTTGCATCGCCGGGCGCCTCGCCGATTGGCCATGGGCGGTGAACGTTTTTATCGTATGCAAACGGCAGGTAGTGAAGGCTTTGAACGCCGCAGCGGCGGAAATCATCGAAATTCTCGCGTCGAGGCGAAAAAATAGTATTATAGAATGGGAGCGCCGAGATGAACCATTGCGATCTCATAGTCGGATTCCAGGGATCGTCGGTGGAATAATTGATTACTTTCGCGCCGAGACCACTGAGAGCGTTGATATGGGAGCTATCTAACGGCGCACGGCCGGTCGTAAGCACGACATGCGGCCGGAATGATGCGCATTTTTCCGCCACCCGCGCCCCAAAATAACCAAGCCGGGCTGGTCGCCTGCCATTCAGTCGCCAAAAGAGGCTTCGCACCAATCGGGTGCGCGCGTCTGCCGGACCGATGTCCATAGCCTGAACCTCAATGCCGAGCTCTCTCGCCGCGGCGGTGAGGAAACGGCACATGTGACCGGGCTGGTCAGTGCCCACGATGAGCAGCCGTGTCGCGCTCTGCGGCGCGTATGAGTCGCTAGCCATGAAGTTTCCCTTTGGCGCGAGATTTTCTGGAGAGTCCTACGCGAGGATAGATGCGAAAACCACGGACTTGGCGGCGAAGTTGGCGAGATCGTATTGGAAGCAATGGTAATGCGCGGCGACAAGTCGAGCATTTCCTCGCCTTGCGAGATGACTTTTGCGCGCTGGAGGAATCACGCGAGAGAGCGGTCGATGTCGCCGTCCTCCAGCTCAATCGGAAAAGTCACAACCATTCCAGCGAGAAGTTGATCTTCTTCCTTAGGATTTTGCGCAAGTCCGCGCGACGGCCTCACGTAATCCTTCCAGGCATTCCCGATAGCTCCATCCCTCGATCAATTCCCGACTGCGGGCGGACATCGCCCTCCGCAGTTTGGGGTCGCCGATGATCGGACGCAAGGCGTTGGCCAATCCGTCGACGTCGCGCGCCTGAAAAGTTTGGCCATTCTCGCCATCCCTGACGAGATCGGCGACGCAGCCGACCTCCGAGGACACCACCACGGGAAGGCCGGCGCACATCGCCTCGTTGACGATAAGCCCCCAGGGCTCGTCTTCCGATGGCAGCACGAATATGTCGCAGGCGCCGAGGATCGTCGGCATTTCTTGCTGGTTGATGAAGCCTGGCATGACGACATGAGGCAGGTCGGCGACCTGTCTTTCGAGTTCGGCCTGCATTTCTCCGTTGCCAGCCAGCACGAGATCGAAGTCCAGCCCTTCCGCCGCCAGTCGCCGCGCCGCCTCGACGAGGTGATCGGGATGCTTTCGCCGCATGAATTTCGAGACGTAAAGAATGGCTGGCCGATCGTTCGAAACGCCATAGCGCTCGCGGGCAGCGAGGCGCTGTTCGTGCGAAATCGTCGCTTTCGCCACGAAGCGGGCGTTGTCCACTGTATAGGGAACGAGGCTGATGCGATTGTCGGGAACGCCCATCGCACGATAGAAGTCGCGATTCGCCGAGCCGATCGCCAGAAAGCCGTCGAGAGTTCGATAGAGCGCCGATATCAGCGGCTTACGCAGAGCGGCTTTCCACCCGGCACGCGGCAAGCCGAGATGCGTCTCGCAGCGCATGAACACGGGAATTCCGATGAATTTCGCCGCCGCGAGAGCGATCAGATTGGCCGCCACGCCATGACCATGAATCCAAAGCGCATCGAATCCTCCCCGCCGCACCGCGCCCCAGATTTGCGGCACGATCGTGGACGAGAACCCGCTCGGAACGAGGGTGTTGGCGTTGGGTCCGATGAACGAATGCGGATAGCCCGTCAGCAGGTCGAGATCCCATTTCACGACTTGGCCGAAGCCCTGGTCGGTCGCCCCGCGCAGGCTGAAATCCGAAAGATAGAGCGCCGTGACCTCGATATCCGGCGAGGTGTTCAGGTGAGCATAGAGGGGAGCGAAATACTGGATCGGATGCGTGTTTATGACCGCGATGCGGGTCTTGCCGCCGCTCATCGCACACCTGCCGCATCGGCGATGGCGCCGCCCGCCAATTCGGTGAAGTAGGCGATCGTTGGCGCGAGACCTTCCTCGAGCGCGACGCGGGGCCGCCAGCCCAGCCGCGCCATCGCGACGCTGATGTCGGGCTGGCGCTGACGCGGGTCGTCCTCGGGCAGCGGCAGAAATTCGAGACGCGAGCGCGACCCCTCGAGCGCGATGACCTTCTCGGCCAATTCCCGGATCGTGAACTCTTGAGGGTTGCCAAGGTTGACGGGGCCGCTGAAGTCGGGCGGACTCGCCATTAGGCGGATGAGGCCGTCGATGAGGTCGTCGACATAGCAGAATGACCGCGTCTGACTGCCGTCGCCATAAATGGTGATTGACTGGCCCTGCAGCGCCTGCATGATGAAATTCGACACCACCCGGCCGTCGGCGGGGTGCATTCGCGGCCCGTAAGTGTTGAAGATGCGTGCGACTTTGATTTCGAGTCCGTGCTGGCGGCGATAGTCGAAAAACAGCGTCTCGGCGCAGCGTTTGCCCTCGTCGTAGCACGATCGCAATCCAATCGGATTGACATTGCCCCAGTAGCTTTCGACCTGCGGATGGATCGCCGGGTCGCCATAGACCTCGCTGGTCGAAGCCTGAAGAATGCGGCATCTCAGCCTCTTGGCGAGCCCAAGCATGTTGATGGCGCCATGCACCGAGGTCTTCGTCGTCTGCACGGGATCGTATTGGTAATGAATGGGGGAGGCCGGACAAGCCAGATTGTAAATTTCATCCACCTCCACATAAAGCGGGAAGGTCACGTCGTGGCGGATGAACTCGAAGCGCGCTACGCCGTGCAAGTGCTCAATGTTGCGTTTGGACCCCGTGAACAGGTTGTCGACGCACAACACCTCGTGACCTTCGCCGAGCAGGCGATCAATCAGATGCGAGCCAAGGAAACCGGCGCCGCCTGTGACCAGAATGCGTTTACGGCTGTCGTAGAGTCTAGGCATCGTCGTTCAACCCTCTCCAATATCGTTGGTGTGAGACAGCGCGGCAATCAGCATTGCACGCGTGCGCGCCACCGCATCGCTTTCCTGCAAGCTGACTTCCGCCAATGATCGCGCCGCGCGACGCAATGCGTCGCGCTCGGAGGGTTCGAGCGCCCCGAGCCGATCGATCGTCGAGGCAAAACGATCCGGATCGGCAAGCGGGAGGCTCCAGCCGGCGCCGATCCGCTCCAAATCGCGCCAGGGCGTCTGATCGGAGATCAAAACCGGCAACCCAACTTCCAAGGCGTCGAAAATCGCGTGGCCGAAGTTCTCGCCGCGAGTGGGCAACAGAAACAGGTCGTATCCAGCCAACGTCGACGGCACGTTGGCATTGCGAATCGAGCCGCGATGGCGGGCTTCGACATGAGCGGGAAGACGCCGCATCAATTCTTCGCATTCGGTCCAATAAGCCGTGTCGTTCACCGGCCCAAAAATGTCGAACGTCACGGGCGTGCGTATTTTGGAGAGCACTCGGATCGCATAATCGAGGTTCTTCTTTCGGTCGATGCGGCTCAAAAATACGATGCGCAACCGGCTGTCTTCGGTTCGCGGAGCGGCTTGCGGCAGCGGGCCGAGCGTACGGATATTTGGTGCGACCACTATATTGCGGGCCCATGCGCAGCCGCTCCGGATTTCGTCGGCCTCTTGTTCGCTCGTGGCGTGGAGCCATACATCGTCGACAAGGCCGAGACCGCGCGCGGCGAGCAAATAAGCTTGCTTGCGCGCGCGCTTCAAGTCGAGCGCCCCGGCCGAAAACTCGCCCCGCGGCGCCAGGATCGTCGGCCGACGCGGAACGAGGCCAAGCCGCCGCAATATGAGCGCGGGAATGGTGAATTCCGGGTCGAAGAAGCCATTGAGCATCAAAATGTCATGCGGGTTGGAGCGCATTATCGACGAAAAACCGCTCGGCCCGAAGGTCGTCATACGGCACCAAAGGATGTCGAGCGGACCATGCCGCACCCAGCTCTCGGGCTTGACGGAGTCGCCTTGCTGTCCGAATGACCGTTCGCGGGCCAAAACTTTGAATCGAAATTCGCCTGCAAGCGCTCCAGCAAGGCCCAAGAGGCTTTGCACCGGCCCCGTCGCCTCGTCCCCCGGCCAGCCTATGGCGGCAAGAACTGTCACCGGCTGCGATTCCGCTCGTGCTTCATGCCGCAGCCAGCCGGGGTGCGCGACTTCGACCATTACTTTCGCTCCGCCAAGACGAAAGTCGAGGTCGGCAAGCGTGAGTAATCGATATCGGTCTCCTTCTCGCGCACGTGCTCGATTAATGAGAACAACACATCCATTAGCTTTCGCCGGGAAAACGGAACCGTCACATCGATAGGAGAGGGGCGACTGCCGAACAGGCGGAATGGCAAACTATAAGCGCGGCAAGCGACACAGCAATAGTTGGCGAATCTCGACCAACGCGGATAGTTCTCGAGGTGCTTGATCACGACGAAGTTATGCTGGCTCAAAAGGCTTTCAACATCCGGCCGCGTATAGTGGCGGATATGGCCAATGAGATTGAAATACGAGGGGAACCAATGTCGGTACGGCACGCTCATCACGAGCTTGCCTCCGGGTTTCACAACGCGAGCGATTTCATTGACCACGGATTCGTCTTCCTCAATGTGCTCCAGGACTTCTATGCACATGGCGAAATCAAAATGGCGATCCGGAAAAGGGATGGCGGTCGCCGACGCGACCCGGATGTCCGCGTTCGCGCCCAGGGTTTCCTTGGCGATACGTGCGGAGTTTTCCGAGTATTCGATGCCATGGAGCTCCACTTGGGGGCGCATGATATAGCGCAGATTGTCTCCAGTCCCGCATCCTACGTCGAGAACTAGACCACTGTCGGGGATGTTGCTCGCAGCAATCTGCCGCAGGATCGCCCCCCTGATTCGGCGCCGGGGATCGCCCTCGGAGGCGAGAATCCGTGCGTCATTTTCCGTAAAGAACTCCTCGTAGAATTTCTTATTGTCTTCGATCTCGTTGAGCTTGCTGCGATTGGACTTCGCCAACCATAACAGCGCCAGGTCCAGATAGTCCCAAACTTCAAGCGCATTGCCTCGCATGGTCATTCTCCCAGATTCCTTACTCTGTGGCGGCGGCGCGACCACATATGGCGTCGGCGCATCTACGCGCCAGCGCGAGAAGCGTCATTGTCGGGTTCGCAAGTCCCGGCCTCTGGAATACGGCGCAGGAAACGACATAGACATTGTCGGTTCGGTTCAAACGCAGCTGATGGTCGATCACGTCAGCATATCTGACGCCGCCGCCAAGGTGGTATGCGTCGGTCGCCTTGTCGTGCAGATAAGCAGCGCGTCCGGCGGCGGTCGTAAAGTCGCCGAGCGGATTCAAGATCAGTCCGTATCGAGTTTGCAACTCAGACAACAACGCGTTCGCCCGCGCCATCACATGGTCGAACGCACTTTCGTCCCCTGGGCGCAACTCCCAGGTCATGAGCGCGCCGTCCTCTCCATTGAGTTCGATGCGGTTGCCTTCGCTGTGAGCCGACTCGAAATCCAGCGTGGCGACGATAGGGACAGTCTTGCCGACATATAGCCGCTGCTTGAAGTAACGCTCATAGCCGATTCGACAAAGGTCCGGCAGCTGCGGCGACGATCGGGCGGCGGCCATCAGGATCGGCTGGAGACCCGCTCCCTTTTGGCGCAGCGCCAGGATCTGCTTTATTTCGCGATAGGGTGAGACTTCGTCGAACAGAAACTGGAAATGCAGCACGCCTCGCGCGGCGCCGACCGCTCCCCCGCCAAATTCGAATCGCTTGCCCACCACGCCGCCGGCGCGAAATGTCGGAAACACGAGGTTTGGGAAATCCGAGGTCTCCGTGAGGCCGACCTCGGCTATCGGCAGCGAAATGTGATCGTGAAGACCCGCGCCAATGGCGTCGCGCTCGCTCAACCCGAAGGTGGGTCCATGGCGTTGCAAGAGCAAGAGCGTGTCGACGGTCCCGGCGGAAAGAACAAGCGTGTTACAGACGATATCGACCGGCTCGCCCTCAGAAGCGACCCGTAGGCCTCGCACGCGACGAGAACTGTCGGTTGTGAACTCGATGACATCTGAGCCGCTCAGAATAGTGCAGCTCCTCGTTCGAGCCAGCTCTTTGAGCGCCGCCGACGCTACGTTCCTCGCCTGTCCGGGGAGAACGAAGATTTCCGAGAGGCAGCAAGAACCCACCGCGGGGTTCGAAACCGGAAAATCGGCCGCCCGCGGAGGTTGCTTGGCGCCGACATCCAGTTCGACGGCGTCGAAATGACGGTCGACGTCTTCCAAGCAGGCCGCATCGTCGCCGGGGTTCAGCCCCAATATGTCGCATAGCCGCGTGCTTTGCGGCCGCACGAGCCCCCCGCCCCAATAATAGCCATTCCCGCCGAGGATGTGATTTCGTGCGTTATAAACGCCGTCGTGCCGGCGCGCAGTGCAGCGGATGGAGGGGCTGGCTGGCTTCTGCGCGGCAAGCGTCGCACCGCCCCTTTCGATTAAAGCCACCCTGACGCCGCGCCGCACGAGCTGCTTGGCGAGAAACGACCCGACGATGCCGCCTCCCACGATCGCGACATCGACCTGCAAACGCCTCATGAGAACAGCTTCCTCCAACCGGCGAGGGTCTTTTTGGATATGGATGCGAGGATCAACTCGATGTCGGGGCGGCTGGCGCGCAGTTGTGCGACATAATCGACAAAATCTTGTTTCGACGCCTCTGCTTGGCGTTGGAAGCCGCGATATACGCCGTATGCGACTAGCTGCTCGTTCGCGCAACCCGAGAGGCTCGGCATGTCCCAGAGGGGGGTCTGTATCACGTCCACGGGCGCCGCGCCGACCACGAGCCGAATTGAATCGGATGGTCCGCAGACGCCGAAGGACAGAATTTTCCCTTGGCTCTTGAGCCTCTCCGCAAACTCGGTCAATTCGGCCGCGAGCTCCGGCCCGCATAGCTCCAGCGGCTCGTGGATCAGCAGGCGGTCCACATAGTCGCAGCGCAGCCGTCTGAGCGACCCGTCCAGACTCGCGATCATTTCCGGACCGGAAATTCGACGCCGGGCATATTCCGAGCCGTAGCCGCGAGAAAAATATTTTCGGCCCACCCGGGTCAACGTGAAGGCGGACCTGAACCGTTCGCCATAGAAGTCGACGGGGATCCCGAATTTCGTGGTTATCTTGATATCCGGGCGACGCCGCGAAAACGCCTCTCCGAGCTCCAACTCGCCCAATCCGTCGCCATAGGCGGGCGCTACGTCGAAGGAGCGAAAGCCAACGTCAAACGCCTGACGCAGCAGCCTCTGCCTGTGACTGACAAGAGCTATTCGATGAAGCCCCGCCAATCCGAAAATTAGCGGCGCTCGGCGGGTCGACATTTGGCGGCTATCCATTTCAAGCGGTCGGCGGCGGCGAGCCCCACACCGCACGGTAGTGGTCTTGCGTTCTTTGGCCGGCAAGCGAAAACTGAAACGGTCTCCCGCCTCCCGCCCGCGGCCTCGCTTGCCGGTCAGCCACGACGAGTCTCCGGCGTCAGATCGATCTTGTAGTGTTCGACAAGGCGGCGGCGAAAAGCCTCGACGCCGTGGTCCCGGATGAAAGTGCGCGCTTCCTCGATCTTTGCATCGATCAGCAAGAAATACCAAAATCCTTGAAAGGCGTGGAACAGAAAGCCTTGCTTGCCGTCGAGGAATCCAACCCTCAACACATAGCGATAGAAAAAATATAAGACGCTGCGCAGATAGAGCGGGGTCTTAGCGAACACGCGGTTGCGCAAGAAACGTTTCCATCGCGCCTGCGAATAGGCGCGATGCTCCATCGTCTCGTCAATCGGAAACAAACCGACTTCGCGATTGATGAAATCCACCATTTGCCGCGTTGCGTAGCGGTTGTGCTTGTCGACCCACCAATTTATGTCGCGAAGGTTGTGATCGACGAAATTCGCCGCGAGAGTTACGCTTTCGCCCCAAGCAAGCACTGCGTATTCGTCCATCCAGCGTTGTTCGATGCAGGCCGCTCCGGTCCGCCAAAGCCGCAGAAAGATCGCGGGATAGTAGCCGCCGCGACGAATCCAGCGATCACGAAATATGACCTTGCGCCTCAGCCGCACGCCCGTGACAGTTTCCGGGAGGCTCGGAAGTCGCTCGGATATTTCCTTTGCGAGGGCGGGCTCGATATACTCGTCGGCGTCGAGCCTCAGCACCCAGTCTGTGGCGAGCCGGCAATTGTCCAGCGCCCACTGAAACTGATCCGCCTGATGTTTGAAAGCGCGTTGCGTCACCTCGGCGCCGAGGCGCTTGGCGATCTCCACGGTGCGGTCCGACGAGAACGAGTCGACGACGATAATTCGCGCAGCGAGAGGGGCGACGTTAGCGATGCAGCGCTCGATGTGAATCTCTTCGTTGAACGTGAGAATGATCACGGTGATCGAGAGCTTACCCCCGCCGGACGCCTGCGCTGCCGCGGCGCCGGATTGCTTATCGGGCGTCGTCAGCATCCGTCGTCCTCGATTGCCGCCGGGCCGCCCGTGCGCAGCGCTTCCTGGATCGCCAGAGTCGTCCGCGTCACCGCGACGATCTCGGCCCTTGAGATCGGCGCCGGGCGCTTCCCGCGAGTGGAGGCCAGGAATGCTTCGACGAGTTCGCGCTGACCCTTGTTTTGTGCGCTCTTTTGCACCCGCGCCTTACCGCCCGACGTGACGGTCAGACGCCGGAAATCATCCAGTTGAATCACCCGTCCGGCGGCGAACGCCTCCAGATATTCCTTGGCGACGCCTTGATCGCCGAGCGAGGAGTAGACAATCGTTCCCGTCGAGCCGTCGGCGAATCGGATGAGTATCGAGACGGCGTCCGCATGGTCGCGAGCGGTGATCGCATGGGCTTCGATCGGAAGGCTTCCGGAAAGGAACGTCAAAGCGTCGACGAAGTGGCAGACTTCGCCGATAATGCGGCCGCCGCCTTCGTCGCGCTGAATCCAACTTTCGCCTGGAATCGCGCCGGCGTTGATCCGGTACAGCATGACCAGTGGACCGCTGCGCGGCTCCAGCGCCTTCTTCGCCTCGATCAACAGCGGGGCGCAGCGCCGATTGAAGCCGACGGTGAGAACTCCGGGCGCGGCGGCGGCGGCGGCGATCACGTCGGCGAGCCCTTCGGCGTCCATGGCCAGAGGCTTTTCGCAAAACACGTGCTTGCCGGCCCGCAGCGCCGCCGCCGCGAGGGAAGCGTGGGTGTCGTGGCGGGTGGCGACGAAAATCGTATCGGTCTCTGGATCGGAGAGCGCCGCCGCCGGGTCGGTGGCGATGACGGCGAAACCGTTCTTTTCGCCTGCGTGACCCGCGCTGACTCCGGTAGAGGTCACAACGGTGGTCAACGCGACGTTGCTCGCCTTTTTCAGCGCCGGCGCCAAGACGCCCTTGGCGTAATTGCCGAATCCGATGAAGGCGACCCGGTTGCCGTCGTTTTTCGGCGCCGGCGGGGCGAGTCGAATCGACCTTTCGATCCGACCCGCCGGCGCCTCCGGATAAGTCAGCAGGATCGCCAGATGCGGCGCGCCGCTCTCCATCAGCTCGTACGCCTTTTCGGCTTCGGCGATGGCGAAGCGATGCGTCACGAGCCGCTTCGGCGTCACCTTGCCGTCGGCGACAAGCGCGAGAAACGCCTCCATGTTGCGTTGCTCGGTCCAGCGCACATAAGCCAAGGGATAATCCTGCCCGCCTTGCTCGTATGAGGGATCGCCACGGCCCGGCCCGTAAGACATGGATAATTTGAGTTCGAGTTCGCGCTTGTAGAAGGGTTCGCGATCGATCGTCATGCCGACGAGGCCGACAACGACGATGCGGCCCTTGAGGCGGCTGATTTCCGCAGCGACATTGATGGGCTCGCTCGATTTCGAAGATGCGGTGAGGATCACCGCGTCGGCGCCATGGCCGCCGGTAAATCCCGCCGCCGCCTCGGCGAGGCTGTCCGACACCGCGACATCCGCGCCAAGTTCGCGCGCCAACGCCACGCGCGCGGCGTTTGGGTCGAAGCCGAGCACACGGCAGCCGTTGGCTTTCAGCAATTGAACGGTGAGCAAGCCGATGAGTCCGAGCCCCATCACGACGATCCGCTCGCCGAGAGTTGGAACCGCAAGGCGAACGCCTTGCATCGCGATCGCGCCGAGGGTGACGAAGCTTGCGTCCTCGTCATCGACATTTGACGGAATCGCGACAGTCAGGTTTTTCGGGATCGCGTTGATTTCGGCGTGGTTCGCCAGTCCGGCGCCGGCGCAGGCGAGTCGGTCGCCGACAGCAATCCCGCCGACGCGCCGGCCCACCTCCAGAACTTCGCCGGCGAGGCTGTAGCCGAGCGGAATCGGGGTGTCGAGCTTGGCGAACACTTTTTCAATCGTCGGCTGCAGTCCATCGCGTTGGATGTTGCGTACGACGCGACGCACCAGATCGGGCCGCGCCATCGCCTTTCCCGCGAGCGAGGCCTTCGCGAGGTCGATCAATTGCCTCTCGGTGCCCGAACTGATCAGCGAGACGCGCGTCGCCACGAGCAAACTGCCTTCGCCAGCACGTGGAGCCGGCGCGTCCGTGACCTTGAGTTCACCAGTTCGGTAGCTCTGTACGACTTGCTTCATGTGTTTTGGCCAAATCCATGCTTTGTATGAGACAAGCTTATCGCCGTCATGACTGTTCCAACGCCTGGCGGGACTGCAATCCGCAGCCGCTTCGTTTGCTGCTCGGCCCCCATGTCCGGCCACCAGACCGCCTCTTCGACGCCAATAGGACGCGACGAAGACATGGCGATGTCGATTCCGCCAAAGCGAATGCGCGCTTCCTGTCCCGAGATCTCGACATCCATGGCCGGATGAAGCAGGAAGCCGATCGACGCCGGTCGGTCTGTCGTTCCTTCGATGCGGTCTTCGATTTCGATGCCGCTTGCCGCCGCCTTGAAACGCCTGACGTGGCGGGGCGAGCCGGATAGATTCCGAAAACCGTCGTGCGTCGCCTCAAGCGTAAAGCCCTCGTCCCTCGCCTGGTAAGCCAGAACCTCGACGTTCGGCCTGTGTCCGCAACGAAAGGAGCCAAAGAAGTCGGCCTGGTCGGCGCCCTCGAAGCAAAGCGTGTTATGGCTCGCGGCGGAGCGAGAACCTCGACGCCGTTCGCCGGCGAAATATTCGTGAACGCCCTGATCGACAAAGATGCGTTGTCCGGCCGCCGATAATTCGAAGCTCGCCACGTCGCCATGACCATGCGCGGGAAGTTCGTCGGGGGCGATCCGCCCGCAATCGACGACGACATAGTTCTCATCGGTGCGCAGTCCGAAATAGCCGGCGTCGTTGAGAGCGAATATCCGTCGTGGGGCGGGCGCCTTTCCGTAAATGCGCGCATAAACGCCGAGGCATTCGCCTGGAAGATAGGCCATCGAAAGGCCGGCGTCGTTGAACAGCGCGACATGTGCGTCGGGATGAGCAAGGTCGGCTGCGACCTGCGCCATCCGACCCAGCGCGCCGTCAAGCGCGCCATGAAGCGGATCGTCGCCAAGCGCCTGCCGGCATTCGAGCAGGTCGGCGAAAACCTGGCAATGGTATGACGGCGAACGCTCAAAGTGCATACCGTCCGGGAGGATTTGTCGTGGCAGCTCCGCGGCCAGAACCCGAAGACCGCGGGCGCGCCATCGCTCCGCCTCGGGGCCCGCAAAGAACGACGACGCCAGGATCAGCGCCTTGATGTTCTTGACGAGGTGGTTTCCGCCGATGTCCGTTTCGAGATTGGAGTCGAGAAAGCGAAGCTGTTCGGCCAACGACGCAACTATTTTCTCACGCGCGGCTTCGTCCAGTCGTTCTCCGCGCAGCGCCAGCTGTTGCATCCAGACTGCCGCGCGCAACGACACCGTGTAGCTGTTCCAGCTGTCCTTCCAATATCCGGGCAGGTATGGCGGGTTGGTTTCGATCCACTGACGAACGAGGCTCAAGAAGAGCTCGTCGTCCGCTTCCTCCAGATATTCCATATAGTGGAGGTTCATGCGCCAGAGCTGGTTCGCCGGCCCCTCGCCGCCGGCGCGCCAATCTATTGGGCCGCCGACTTCGCACGGCCGACCGAGGAATATGAAGCGGAGCCGACCATCGTGACGATCGAGCATCCCGAGTCTCGGCTTGAATAACGGCAGGGGCGCGCGCGGCGAGAGCCGGGGAGCGGCGACCGGAGCCGGCTTGCCGCCGCGCTGCCGCACGCGTCGTTTTACGTCGAGTTCGATTCGCCGCGCGATCCTCGCAAGTGGCACATGCCGTCCAAATTCGAAGGCGCGCGCCAGCTTTTCGAAGGGGCCGCAATCGCTCATTGATGAGCGCCCGTTTGCGACTGCGCCGCGCCGCGGCTTTTGGGGGCCGTCGCCGGGGCGGCCGCGTCCGCGAGCAAGTCAAGATAGCGCATCGCGAGCCTGCTCCGGTCGTAATGTTCGCGCACGAATGCTGCGCCGCAAGCGCCGAGTCGCGCGCGAAGCGCCTGATCGTCGGCGAGCCGCGTCACGGCTGCGGCGAGTTCCTCGGCGCTCTGCGGCGTGACGCCGAGCCCGGCGCCCGCTTCGTCGAGCAGGACTCGCGCCTCGCCTTCGACGCCCAGAACGATAGGTCGGCCCATCGCCATGGCCTCGAACATTTTGGAAGGAAGCACCGTCTTGAAGAGGTCGCTGCGGCGAAGCAGAATCATGCTCACGTCCGTCGCGGCCCAAATGCCGGGCATCGCGTCCTTGGGCTGCTGTCCGAGCAGGATCACATTACCGAGACCCATCTCCTGCTTGCGTCGATCGAGGCGCTGGCGCTCGGCGCCGTCGCCGACAAGAAGAAAGACGATGCGAGAGTCCTCGCGGAGCAGCTGCGCCGCCTCAAGCACTGTGTCGAGGCCGTGAGCCATGCCGTGCGTGCCCACATAGGCGGCGACGAAGCGCCCGCCGAGGCCGTATCGACGCTTGAAGCCCTGTTCATCTTCGCAGCGGGTGAACAGTTCGAGATCAGCGCCGTTCTTGATAACGGATATTTTTTCCTTGGTCCCGCCGCGCGCCACGATGTGGGCCACGAAGGAATCCGTCACGGAAACGATCCGATCCGCCCGGCGATAGGCCAGCGCTTCGATCCGCTCAAGCAAGCGCACCACCAGGCCCTTGCGCATCGCGCCGACCGTCACGATGCTCTCCGGCCACAAGTCGCGAATTTCGAGCACCCATGGCCTTCGCCAAATGGTCTGCGCGACGAGGCCGGTAAGTCCGCAAAAGAATTGCGGCGAAGTGGAAACGACGACGTCCGGCCGATCAAGCCCGATCATCGCCAAGGTCGCCGACGCGGAGTAAGAGACGTAGTTGAGTATGCGGCGCGCGAAGCCCTCGTTCGGCGCGAGAAAAGTCCACACGCGCAGGATGCGGACGCCATCGATCGTCTCGGTTTGGCGTAGACGATTGGCGTATCCCGGATAGAGCTTTCCGCCGGGATGGTTTGGCGCACAGGTGATCACGACGACGTCGTGGCCGGCGCGCGCCCATATGCGGGCGTGCTCCGAGGTTCGAGACGCCGGCGCATTCACCTCGGGCGGGTAGTAATGGGAGAAGAAAACGATCCGCATGCGATCTCGATCTCGTTCCGCGCCGCTTCAGGACGCCGCTGTCGGGACGTTTCGGGCGAATTGGGCTTCGATCACGTCGACGATCCGCAGCGCAGCCTTGCCGTCCCACAGAGCAGGAATGCGCCCGGTCTTTCCGCCATTTGCGAGGATGTCCTCGGCGGCCGCGACGAGGGCTTCGGGGGAGGTTCCGATAAGCGTGTTCGTTCCCTCCTCGATAGTGATTGGCCGCTCCGTGTTCTCTCGCACCGTCAGACAGGGCACGCCTAATGCTGTCGTTTCCTCCTGCACACCGCCGCTGTCGCTGATGACCAGTTTCGAGGATCGCATCAGGCCGATCGCCTGCAAATAGCTGACCGGCGGCGCGACAATGATCCGGGAGTCGCTAAACAGCCGGGCCAGTCCGGCGTTTTCGATCACCGCCCGCGTGCGCGGGTGCTGCGGAAAAACAAGAGGCGTGCGTTTCGAGATTCTGGCGAGCGCAGACAGCAGGCCTGCGAGTTTGACAGGATCGTCGACATTGGAGGGACGATGCAGCGTGACAAAGCCGAAGCCGTTCTCCAGCGCGTCCGCAAGAATGTCGGGCGCCGCGCCGATGTCGACGAGCGTCTTTTTCGCCGGCGCCGCCCGTTCCAGGCAGGCGTGCAACGTGTCGATCATCACGTTGCCGACGAAGGTGACCGCGCCGGGCGCGACGCCCTCCTTCACGAGATTTTCGATCGCCGCGCGCTCGGTGGTGAAAAGAAGATCGGACAGACGGTCGGTGACGAGACGGTTGATCTCCTCGGGCATGGTTCTGTCGTTGCTGCGGAGCCCCGCCTCGACATGGGCGAGCGGAATTTCGAGCTTGGCGGCGACGAGCGCGGCGGCGACCGTTGAGTTCACGTCGCCGACGACCAGCAGAAGGTCGGGCCGTTGCGCCAGCAGAACGGGCTCCAGCTTCAACATCACCTGCGCGGTCTGCTCCGTGCCGCTTCCCGAACCAACCTCCAGATTGATGTCGGGATTGGGGATGCCCAGCTCCTCGAAGAAAACCGCATTCATCGCCACGTCGTAATGCTGACCGGTGTGGATCAACCGTGCCGCGAGGCCTTCGCGAGCGCGAATGGCGCGCATGATCGGTGCGATCTTCACGAAATTGGGGCGAGCGCCTACTATGCAGTCTATCGTTCGTGGTTGCGCCGCCGCCATTGTCCGCCCTTCGTTTCAATGATCGCCGTCGTCGTGCGGCGTTCAAGCTCTCGCCCATACGTGCATGACGCGTCGAGCCCAAAAGCGGCTCCATGACGCGTTATTCTCATTAAGGTCCTCGTCTCTCGCGGGTTCGCCTCGTTCCGTGGTCAAAAGCGCCTTTTGCGCCCATGCCTGCAACGGCATCCCGAATCCCGTCTTTTTCCGGTTTAAGACCTCGGCTGGCAGCGGCCGGCTTGGCGCGCCTGCGAGCAATGACTTGCCGCTTGGCCGATCGGCCCGGGCCAGGATCGGCGCTGCTTCACAAAGCAATCGACTGTCGACGAAAGGCGTTCGAATCTCCAGCGAATGCGCCATGCCGGCCCAGTCCGCATCGCGCAGAAGTTGGTTGCGAAGATAAAAGCACGACTCGAGCGCCGCGACCACGCCGAATGGCGCGCTAGGGCCATCCTCAAGCGCGGCGGCGATATGTGCGGGCGGATCCAATCGCGTCAATCCGTTCCGCACGAAGTCCCGGTCGTCGAGAACGTCGCCGAGCTCCGAGGGCAGGAAGAGGCCGCGCTGGAGCAGATATGCGCCAGCCATATCGCCGCCATATTTCAGCAACCCGGCGGCTTTGGGATGCACCCGAACCCCCAGTTTGCGCGCTGCGGCGAATCCGAGCTCGTAAGCCCTGCGAAGTCCCGCCGTTCGCGATAGGCGGCTCAGCCTGTCGACGTAACTGGGCATGTTTTCGAAAGTACTGTAGCCGCCTAGCAATTCGTCGCCGCCGACGCCGGAGATAGCGACCTTGAGCCCGATCTCGCCCGCCGCCTTGCTCACGAACCAGGTATTGATTCCATCGATGCTGGGTTGATCCATCGCCGCAAAGATGTCCGGCAAATCCTGTTCGAACTCCGCCGCGCCGACCAGTCGCGTGCTATGATTTGCGCCGTAGAATTTTGCGAGCCTCTCGGCCAATGGCGCCTCGTCCGAACTGGCGCCACGAAATTCTTCGAAAGCGATCGTGATCGTTTCGATCCGGGTCTGACCGGCGTCGCGCATGAGCCCGACCAAGGCCCCGGAGTCTACGCCGGCCGACAGGAAGGCTCCGACCGGCACATCAGCCACGAGATGGCGTCGGACGCTGTCCAACATCACTTCGCGGAACTTGCTGGACGAGTCGTCCAAGGTCTCGTCCTGCGCTCTGGCTTCGGCTGCCTTGAGAGCTTTTGGAATCGAAAAATAGCACTCGGGCTGGCCGACGCCCTTGTCGTCGACCGTAATTGTGGTGCCGGCGGGAAGGGCGTGTATCGAACGATACGTAGTGAACGGCTCGGGCACGCTTCCGAACAAGTAAAATCCGACGACGCCGGCGGCGTCAGGCTCTCGCGAGATCCCGCCTCCGGCCAAAAGCGACTTGACCGTGGAAGCGAAGCGAAACGTTCCGTTCTCATCGGCGAAGTATACGGGCTTTATGCCGTAGGGATCGCGGGCCAAGAGCAGTTTCCGCCGTTCGGAATCCCACAGGGCGAAGGCGAACATTCCGCACAAATCGCCGACCATTGCGGCGCCTTTTTGCGCGTAAAGATGCAGCAGGACTTCTGTGTCCGAGTGACTCTTGAACACATGGCCTTGCGTTTCAAGTTGGCGGCGCAACGCTCGATAGTTGTAGATCTCGCCGTTGAACGTGACGGTGAGTTTGCCATCCGCGCTGGTCATGGGCTGTGCGCCGGCCGGCGAAAGGTCGATGATCGACAGGCGTCGATGGCCGAAACCGATGTTCTCCTCCGGCGAGACCCATTCGCCAAAGCCGTCGGGACCACGTTTCGTCATTTGATCGCGCGAGCGCACGAGTTCGTCGCGATCAATCGGATCGGCTCCACGATGATAGGCGTAGATTCCGTTGATGCCGCACATGCGTTAGGACGAACCCCGGAATGGCGCCAAACGAAACGCTTTTTGACGACGCGAAACAGTCTGTCGCGGCTCCATCACGGCCGCGCCCGATTCGCGGCGCGGGCTCATGCCGGAACGACGTTAGCGCTGGTTACGCCCGCGCGGCGGCAAGCGTTGCGCGTGTCGACGATGAGCATGGCGTGCTGGGCCAGCGCGGAGTAGTCCACGTCGTCGTGGTCCGTCACGATGAGAACGGCGTCGTTGGCGCCGATCTGAACTGGATCCCAGACTTCCGATCGCCGACCGGAGAGCGATTTGTGCTCGCGAGTCTCCGGGATCACGCTGACGAAGGGATCGTAAAACCGCACGTCCGCGCCGCGTGCCTCGAGCATTTCCATCAGCCGCAGCGCCGGGCTCTCGCGCGTGTCGTCCACATTCTTCTTGTAAGCTACGCCAAGGACGAGAATGCGGGCGCAGTTTAAGCCGCGCCCGACGCGGGCGTCGAGGGCGCGCGCGAGTTCATTCACTACATGTTGCGGCATGCTGGAGTTGATTTGGCCCGCAAGTTCTATGAAGCGTGTCGTGATGCCGAACTCTCGCGCCTTCCAGGTGAGATAGAAGGGGTCGATCGGTATACAGTGTCCGCCGAGCCCTGGGCCCGGATAAAACGGCATGAAGCCGAATGGCTTCGATTTCGCCGCTTCGATCACCTCCCAAACGTCGATGCCCATGGCTCCGTAAACGAGCTTCAACTCGTTAACGAGGGCGATGTTGACCGCGCGGAATATGTTTTCGGTCAGCTTGACCGCCTCGGCCGTCGCGCTTGACGAGACTTTCACCGTCGAGGGCACGAAATGGCCATAGAGACGCGCCGCCAAATCCCGCGCATCCGCGCTCTCGGCGCCGACGACCTTGGGTATCCTGGAAGTGGAGAACTCCAGATTGCCCGGGTCTTCTCTTTCCGGGGAAAACGCAAGGAAGAAATCCCTGTCGCAGACAAGCCCGCTGGCTTCCAAAATCGGACGCAGCACCTCTGTGGTCGTTCCCGGATAGGTGGTCGACTCCAAGATGACCAGCTGACCGCGCCGCAAATGCGGGGCGATGGCCTGGCCGGTCGAAACGATGAACGACAGGTCGGGGTCGAGGTGAGCGGTGAGCGGCGTCGGAACGCAAATCAAAAGGGCGTCCGGCTCGGACAACCGACCGAAATCCGTGGTTGCGGTCAACTGCCCCGAGTTGGTCAGCGGCGCTATGCGTTCGTCCGGAATATGCTTGAGATAGCTCTTGCCTTGCTTCAGCGCCTCGGGCTTCGCAGGATCGACGTCGAACCCCAGCACCCTCGACCCCGATTCGCCCGCCGCGATGCAGATCGGCAATCCAACGTAGCCGAGCCCAATGACGCCAATCAAAGCTTCCTTTTTCCTAAGCCGCTCGCTAAGAGCTTGAATCGATCCTTGGTCGTTTGCGGTGTCAATTTGCATTCGGCTGTCCATCGTAAGGGGAGCGCGGCTTCGAGCGCCGGCTAATTTTGTGTTGTTTCGAATAGGACGGCGTGTGGGCGTCCGCGCGCGGACAACTCGGCACAATAGTACGCACCGCGCGGCGCAAATGCACAAATTTCCACGCTACCGCACTTCGGGTGAATCGCTTCACCCGCTGATCCGCGCTCGTGTCGCCATTCGCGCGCTAACATTTCATAATGCAGGCGAATCGCCTCTTGCGACAAGACGACCTTAAGACTTGGCCGCTCTTAACATGTCGCAAAATCGATGTAACCTCCCCCGCGTCGTATCGTCGCGCAATTTCCACATCGGATTGCGTTTTAAGTAATCCATATATGTCAACGACTTGGATTTGGCGGATTCAAGCCGCAGCGTGGGGCGAAAGAGGGGTGAGGAGGGCTTGAATGCAGACGCCCGGGAATGCAGTCCTTCCAGACGGAAGTCGCATCCTTCGAGATGGCCCCTTCGGGGCGCCCGGAGGCAGGGCCGCCGTGATTCCCTTTGCGCCGGTCTGGGCAGTGGATGCGGAACAGAATCGTCAATCTCCGTCCTTGCGCTTGACCAGACCCGAGGCGATGGCGGCGAGCGTCAGGGTGGCGATCCAGCCGAGCAGTTCCTCGAACCAGACCGCAAGCCGCGTGACATAGCCGAGCGACCAGGCGTCGCCAGAGGTGATCGGCGCCCAGTCGTTGGACTGGCCGAGACTGACGACCGGCAGGATCAAGTCGGCGGAATAGGCGAGCGGACTGAAGCTCGTATATTCGCCGGGCAATTCGGGGCAGCGCGTCCAATTGCCGATTTTCGCCTTGCCGGATACAGGGTTCTGGGTCACGCCGGGGCGGCAATGTTCATAGGCTTTGTTTTGAAAGACCAGCGCATTGCTCGGGCCGAACACCGCCTGCGACGCGGCGTAGTCGTAGAAGGCTGCGAAGGCGAGCCAAGCGAAGAAGGCGACGGCGATGACGCGAAACGGTTTGTAGCCATAGCCGGCGAAAGCGCCGTAAAACCAGTGCAAGGCCCATGGAATGAGATTTGGCAGAAGCTTCGCCTGCGCCCCGGTCGAAAACGCGGGATCGCGCTGTGCGCACAGATTCACAGGCGTCATCAAATAGGCCCACCAGCTTTGCGGCGACGGCAGCGGTGCGATGCGCCCGGCCCTGCGCAGCCGATCCTCGCGGGCTATGTCCACCTCCGCCGCCTCGGCAAAATGCCCCTGCTCGCGCAGCACCTTGGCGAGATGGGTCCAGGGCTGGAGCGCGAAGTTTTGACCTGTAAGCAAGCGGGGAATTTGCTTGTCGAGCCAGGCGATGCGAGTCTTGGCGTCGAGCGGCGCGGTCGCGCTGATGCGATGATAGCGAAATCCGTCGAGGCTGAGCGATGTATTTGGCCAAAATTCCGCCGCGTCGGCGAGGGTTCCGACTTGCGCATGCGCAAAGGAAATTCTTCCCAGCGCGATAGCCTCATCTTGAAAGTAAAGAGCGCCGCCAATTTCAGCGCGACTGCAACTGAGCGCGTCACCATGTGCATGGTCGAACCGAGCTTCCGAGCAGTCGAGATCGCCAGTGATCCGCGCGCCGACAAATTTCGTTTCGCCGGTTGCTTGAAAACCCTTGGACAAAAACACCGCGCCGCCAATTTCGGCGCCGTCGCAACTGAGCGCGTAACCGCCCGCATCGTCGAACGTCGCGCCGTTACAGTCGAAGTTTCCTGCGATCCGCGCGCCGAGCAAGCGCGTTTCTCCCGTTGCAATGATGTTACTCAAGAACAGCGAGCCGTCGAGTCGGAGGTTGTCTGCGTTAAGACCGTTCAAGCGGCTCTGGTTCAGAGCAATGGTCCGGCCTTGGGCGCCGACCAGCGTGATCGTGGCGACAAAATTACAGTTGAAAAGAATGAGCGCGAACGGCAGGTTTGCGCCTTCGAGATCGAGTTCTCCCTCAACGACGGCGCCTCGAAGCAGCACGCCCTTTTCATGCACGGGCGTCCGCGCGTCGCCGCCCAGCGCCAGAAAGCGCAAAAATTCCCCGCGAATGGTGTTCGCCGCGTTCCGCGTCTGAGGCGCGGCCAGCCCAAGTTCGCATATCTTCCCAAGACGCGCCGCCTCGGCGAGCTTTCGCTCCGGCTCGGTCACCGGCTCGAAATCCTTCCATGCGCGCCCAAAGGCGCGGCGTGGCGGCGGTGGGATGTCGATGTCCATAGAAAAACCCTCTCTCGAAAGGCCGCGAGTCTAGCGGGCTTCGAGAGAGGGCGAAATGCTCGGCGCGAAATTTCTGTTAAAGCTGCGACACCTTAGGCTTGCCCGCCGGGGCGCCGCTGGGTTTCGCCGCGGGTTTGGTCTCCTGGATCTTGACGTTCTCCCAGCCGCCTCTCGGAGGCGTGATCTCATTGACTTCGGATTTCAGCGGACGCGGCTTGAAGCTGTCGACCAGGGCTTTGGCGGCGGCCAGATCCTTGGAGTCAAGCCGGGCGCCTACTTCGTCGCGCTTCTTGCTGGCGTCCTGGTCGCCCTGCGCGGCGGCGATGGCGAACCACATATAGGATTGCGTCATGTTCTGGCCGACGCCGAGGCCTCTGGCATAGAGGATAGCCAGATTATATTGGCTGTCGCGCACGCCGAAGTCCGCCGCCTTGCGGAACCACTCGGAGGCTGCGGCGTAATCGGGCTTCCCATCATTGCCCTCGGCGCAGAGCACCGCGAGGTTGTGCATGGCCCTTGCGTTGCCGTTTTCGGCCGCCTGCTGATAGTAGCTTCTCGCCCGGGCATAGTCCCGGTCGACCCCGACGCCCTTCTCGTAATAGGAGCCAAGCCGGTATTGCGCCGGCGCGAGGCCTTGCTCCGCCGCCTTTTCGAACCATTGCGCGGCGGTTTTGGCGTCGCGGGCCACCCCTCGGCCTTCGGAGTAGCGAACCCCCAATTCATATTGGGCGGCCGCGTCGCCGCGCGTCGCCAGCGTCTTGAGGACCGTCGCCGTGTCCTGCGGCGAGGCGCCCGGTCCGTTGATCGCGCCGACCGGCGTGTTGTCCAACAGTTCGCCGGCGGCGGTTCTTGCGCCGGCCTTCTGCGCCAAAGTCGGACCAGCGCCGGGCTCGCCGACGGGGCCAATCGGCGAAAGGCCCAACGCCGAGATTTTGGCCGCATCCGCCGGTTGCGCCAGTTTGGCGAGCGGCGCGCCTGGCGAGAGCTCGTTTCGCGAGGCGGGCGCGGATTCCGGCTCATCAGACAATGCGGCGACGGACGCGGTATTCTGCGCGGGGGCACCCGAAGGCGCGTTAAGATGCGCGTAATTTGCGCTTTCATGCGTGATTTGCGCAACGCCCCCGCCGCCGGGGATGGTTGTGTATTGCGCCAGCTGATAAACGCCGCCGAGCGTAACCAGAGCGGCTAGCGCCAGTAGAATCGGACGCTTGCGCGCCATGACGTTTGAGCCGAGCGCGTCCCTCGCGCCACCGCTCTGCTGGGCCTCGCGTACGCTATCCCGCCTGCTCTTTAGCGCCGCGTTCGTCGCGTCGGCGTCCGCCGCCGCCTGTTGGGCGGCGCGCCGCGCGGCCGCTATGAAATCGGATTGCGCCGCCGTTTCGGAACGTGCGACGAGCGGCTCGGCCTTCGTAAGCGAGTCCAAATCCAGGTCTTCAACGTCCTGACCCCGGCGTATGCGCGGCGGCGCGGGTGTCGCCAGTTTCAGTTCGACGCGCTCCTCTTTCGGCTCGACGGAGTGCAAACGGATCGGCTCTCTCGGCGCGATTCGCATTGCGTCCTCGGCGAAGCTTTGAGCTTCGCGGCGCACGGTCCCATTTTCGCGCGCGACTTCGATCGCGGGCGTCGCGCCGCGAATTTCGGTCAGCTCATCCTCGAACGCCGCGAGTCGGTCGACGACGCGCTCCAGGGTTTCGTGCACGGCGGACAGGGTTTCGTGCGTGCGCTCGCCGTTCTCCTCCTGAGCGTGGCGCAAGTCGTCGAGTTCTTCCTTGAACGCGGGATCGAGCGCTTCGGAAGCGCTTCCCACTTGGCGTAAAACTTCCAGCGTGGCGCGGCGCACAGCCGTTTCCGCCGCCTCGGTCGCGCTGGTGCGCGTCTCGTCGATGCGCTCGAAGACTTCGGCGAGCTTATGCTCTATCGACGCCAGCGCCGCGCCATTGCCGTCGGTGCGGTCGAGCCGAGCCGACAACTGCTTGATCTGGCTTTCCAGCGCCTGCATTGCGCTGGGCTCAGCGTGAGGCGCGAGCGCGGCGTTCATCTTGCGCGCCAGCCCTTCGACAAGTTCCGTAAGCTGCGCTTTACTGGATTCGGTGCGAACCCGGACGCCTTCCTCGATCCTCTCGGCGAGCGCCTTGTGCATGAAGTCGATGCGGTTGGAAATTTCGTGCAACTGGTTGTCTTGCTGGGGCTGCGCCAGCAGCTTCTCGATTCTGGCCGTCGCGGGAGAATGGGCAAGGCGATCGAGCTTTTGCGACAGTAGTTCGATTTGCTGTTCGAGCTGCTCTATGTCGCGACGACCCGCGCCCGGCTCCAGCGCGGCGTCGATGCGTTCGCCGAGCCCACGCACCATGTTCTCTATATTGCCGAGTTCGACGCCGCCATGCGCAAAGCCATCTTGTTGGAGGCGGCTCGTCAGGGTCTTGCCAATTTGATCGATGCGCTGCGCGAGGTCGGAAAAATGTCCCTCGGGCGCCGCCAGGAGTCTTTCGATGCGGGCGATGGACTGCGCGCCGACGGGATCCTGGATCCGCGCTTCCAGCTTTTCGATCTTACGGCCCAACTCGTCGAACGCCGGATTATGCGCCTTGGCGTCGAGCGCCGAGTCGATTTTTTTGGCGAGCGTCGCCACCATGTTTTCGAGCGCGCCGGTATCGACGGATTTGTGGGTCACTACGCCGCGATCGATGCGCTGCGAGAGCGATTTATGCATGTCGTCGATGCGCGCGCCGAGTTCCTCGAAATGTCTGCCTCCCGATTTGGCGAGCGCCTCGTCGAGCTTGCTGGAAAAGCGCTCGAGTTGTTGATTGAACCCCTGAAGATCTTTGCCGGTCTCCACAGTGACGATCGAACGGATCGCTTTGACGACTTCGCCGATATCCTTGGAGCCGGTTCCCAGCGTGGCGCCGATCGATAGTCTCTCGATACGCTGCGTCAGATCGAACAGGCGGGTTTCGAGCTTCTCCAGAGGGAGCGGACGTGAAGCCAGAGCGCTCAGGAGTTCCTTGATCTCGCTGGTCTGACGACCGATTTCGCTCAAAGCCCTTGTATCGATCTTGTCCGGCGTCTGTAATTCGTCCAGCCGGCCGGCGATGGCGCGCAGATCCGCGTGAAGATTACGGACTAGGGGAGCGGGATCGAGATCCTTCATCACCGCGCGCAATTCGCCGGCGATGCGTTCGGCTGGCGCTAGCGCCGAGTCGCCCACGCCCCGGCCGCGCTGCGAGTCGATGCGCTGCGAAAGATCATGCAGCGCGGCTTCGATTGCGGAGATCGAGGCGCGCGGCGCGAGATCGCCTAGCGCGCGCGAAAGATCTTCGATCTCCTGGCGCAGGCCTACGACTTGCCGAACGACGAGATATTGCTGATCGGAGCGCTGTGCGACGTCGCCGCGCACCTCTTCCAGCTGGCCCGATAATCCCTGCACCGCCCCGCGCAGATCGTCGAAGCGACGCGACATGGCGGGATGTTCGCCTCGTGAAGCTTCGTCGATTTGGCGATGCAGCGTCTCGATCTGGCGCATCAGAACGAGAAGTTGATCGGAGCGGTCGCCGACACCGTTCTGAATGCTCTCGAATCGACGCGAAAGACCGTCGACCGCTTCGCACAGATCGTCGAAGCGATGCGTGAGGGCCGGGTGTTCTGCGTGGGAAGTTTCTTCGATCTGGCGGCGCAGCGTCTCGATCTGGCGCGTTAGAGCGAACAGTTGATCGGAGCGGTCGCCGATCCCGCTCTGCAGGGTCTCGAATCGCTGCGAGAGAGCATCGACGGAGGCATGCAATTCGTCGAAACGCTTTACCGCGAGCGCCGGGTCAAGACCGAGGGGCTCCACGCGGCGCGCGGCCGGCTCCGGCGCGGCCGCCTCATCGCCGAGCGAACGCTGGCGTCGGGCGATGTCCGTAATGGCGTCGGCGAGCGGGCGCTTGGCCCGCGGCGAATGCTCCACGCGCTCGGAATCCTGCCGGGTCTCCGGCGGTTTCGCTCGGTCCAGTCCGTGCTCCATGGGGTCGTGGCTCGGCCCGGGCAAGTTAGGCTGTATGTTTGATTGCTTGGCTTGCCGTTCGCGGACGTCGGCGTCGAGCCTTGCCGCGATGTCGGCGAGGCGCTGGTCGAGCCCAGACAGCGCCTGTTCGAAACCGGCGGTGCGACCGTCGTTCGACAGGCGGTCGAGGCGCGACTCTAGCCGCGCCAGCGCGCTGCGAATCGGCCGGACGCTGGCGGGCTCAGGCTGTTCGGCTATTTTGCTCTCGATGCGGCCGAGGCGGTCCACCACGACATCGAGTCCGTCCTGCTCGAAAGACCGCGTCTTCGCGCCGGTCTCGATAAGCTCGGCGATGTTTTCGAGGGCTTTGGCGGTCTTTCGCTCGGTTTGCCCGACGCGCCGCTCGAAGGCGGCCACGGCGGTGTCGATGATGTCCGGATCGACCCGGCGCTGGCCGCTTTCGATCATATCGGCGATATTCGCCAAAGCTCTTGCGGTTTGGCGCTCGCTCTTGGCGACGCGCCTGGTGACCAGAGCGGCCGCATTTTCGGCAATCTCATCGGGATCAATGGTCCGCTCCGCGCGTCCACGCGCTTCTTCTCGATCGAGTTCGGCATAGCGAGCACGGCGAGAGGGCGTTTCGTCGTGCGGCGCGTCGCGGTAGCGCCGCGGCTCCGACGCGCGCGCGCTCGGTAGCGCCAAACGCCTCGACACTGCTTCGAGAGGGTCGTCGTCGCGAGGGTCGATGTCCTCGTCGTAGCCATTCAGCTCTTCATCGCCCTCGTCGTCAAAGTCGCGGGCTCCGTCGCGCCGGTCGTCGCGCGCACGTCCGAAGCGACTGGCCGTCGTTCGCCCTTCCGGACGCGAATCGAGGTTCGAGTTCTTAAAGCCGCGGGAAAACGCCTTGGTCATCTGGGCATCCGGTGGGTCCGACCCGATCGAGAGTGTGGACGGTCAACTGGAGGGACTGACGCAGGCGCGGGCGAATCGCGCGAAACTCGCGACCATTAACGGTCGCTTGACGGGACTTTCCGACAGGCAAGGTAAATAAGCAGTTAACCAAAGCGTAAATGAATGCCGGGACGCGGTTGTTGGGCGCCTTCTGAGGACGAAGGCCAAAAGCGCGCAGCCGAGCGGCGCCCTCAGTCCATATCTTAAGCGATTGAACACAAGCGCCTTTTTTCCCAACTGTGGCTGGACGGATGCGCCTCGCTCGCACAAGAGCGCGCCGTGATGGATGGGTGGGAGGCCTTTCGCGAGCGCTTCGCTTCACGAATCACTCCCTGCGGATTAGAACGAAGCAAAAGGCCTTCGGCAAGATCGCGGACCGGAAAAAAGCAACGTATGCAATAGCTTCGAACGAGACTATTGCGTCATCGCCCACGCCTCTCTACCTAGGTTGAGGCGTGGGGAACATGTTGTGATGGCGCGACTGTCACGGGCTCGAGCCGCGCAATCGGCGCGGGGAGCGCCAATTGCTGGAGGGCGCAATGCCAATTTATAAGGCCCCGGTGGACGACGCGGTTTTCCTGTTGGACGAGGTGCTGAATTTCGCTGGCTTCAGCCAACTTCCCGGGTTTGGCGATCTGACTGGCGACATGTTGACGCAGATACTCGAAGAGGCCGCCAAATTTTGCGAGGAAGTGGTTCAGCCTCTCAATCAGATCGGGGACAGGGAGGGCTGCGTTCGCCGCGACGACGCCAGCGTGACCACTCCGAAGGGTTTCAAGGCCGCATACCGGGCGCTGGCCGACGGCGGCTGGATCGGTTTGGCGGCGCCGCAAGAATATGACGGGCAAGGCCTCCCATACACGCTGAGCGCGTTGACCAATGAATTCGCCTCTTCGGCGAATATGTCCTTCGCCATGTATTCCGGGCTCACCCAGGGCGCGCTGGCGGCGCTGCTGCGCCACGGCAGCGATGAGCAAAAGCGTCTCTATGTTCCCAAAATGGCGACGGGGGCCTGGACCGGCACGATGAATCTCACCGAGCCGCAATGCGGCACGGACCTTGGCCTGCTGACCACCAAAGCGACGCCGCGGCCGGACGGGAGCTATTCGATCACCGGACAGAAAATTTTCATTTCGGCCGGCGAGCATGATCTCGCCGAGAACATCGTTCATTTGGTGCTCGCCCGCATCGAAGGCGCGCCGGCGGGCGTAAAGGGCATTTCGCTGTTCATCGCGCCCAAGTTCGACGTCGGCCCGGATGGCGCGCTCGGCCCGCGCAATAATGTGTTCTGCGGCTCGCTCGAACATAAGATGGGCATTCACGGCAATTCCACCTGCGTGATGAATTACGACAATGCGCGGGGCTATCTCGTCGGCGAGGCCAATCGCGGCCTGAACGCGATGTTCGTGATGATGAACGAGGCCCGGCTCGGCGTGGCGATTCAAGGACTCGCGCTGTCGGAGGTCGCCTATCAGAACGCCGCCAGCTACGCGCGTGATCGCTTGCAGGGCCGCGCGCTCTCCGGCTCGAAAAGCCCGGACGGAAAGCCCGATCCGATCATCGCGCACCCCGACGTGCGGCGCATGTTGCTGGAGATCAGAGCCTTCAATGAAGCGGCGCGCGGCCTGGCGCTGGGCGCGGCGCTCGACAGCGATGTCGCGCATCGCACGCACGACGCGGCGGCGCGACAGGCCGCCGAGGATCGGCTCGGCCTGCTGACGCCGGTGCTCAAAGGCGTCTTCACCGATCTCGGCTTCGAGAACGCCGTGAAGGCGCAGCAGGTGTTCGGCGGCCACGGCTATATCGGCGAGTGGGGCATGGAGCAGTTTGTGCGCGACGCGCGCGTCACCATGATTTACGAAGGCGCCAATGGCATTCAGGCGCTCGATCTCGTCGGGCGGAAGCTGCCCAAGGATGGCGGCCGCGCGATCACGGCCTACTTTAAGGAGATCGCCGAGTTTATCGCCGTCGGGAGCGCCGACGACGCGCTCAAGCCCTATGTCCTGCCCTTGCAGGCGGCTTTGGGGGATTTGCAGAAAGCGACAATGTGGCTGATGCAAAATGGCCTCGCCAAGCCAGACAACGCCGGCGCCGCGTCATACGACTATATGCACCTCTTCGGCCGCGTCGCGCTGGGCTATGTCTGGGCGAGAATCGCCAAGGCGGCGCTCGCCAAGGCGCAGCGCGAGCCGGCGAGCGCCAAGGCCATGGAGACCAAGTTGACCGTCGGCAAATTCTTCATGGAGCGCATGCTGCCGGAAACCAGCCTGCGTCTCGCCAGGATCGTGACGGGCGCCGACACGATGATGTCGCTTGAAGCTGAGATGTTTTGAGGAGATGAGGCTCGCTGTTCTCCCGTGACCGGGAAATAGAGGCAGGAATCGATGCTTTGATACTCGGATTACCTCAAAACGCGAGACGTCAATGAACGTTGACTTCGAAATGGTTCGTTCATTTATCGGGCGAACGGAGAGCGATTGCCCTTTTGAGATTGGTCCGCCGCTTATGATGATCGATTTTGGAGAGGACGGCGGAGCCACAATTCATACTCCCATCGGCGATGGGATTGAGCTGAAACATTGGCGACGGATGCATGAAGAGAAACTGATAAGAGTCGAACACGAAGGGAAGCCCGGATTCGGGCGCATGAAGAGTGAGGTTGTCGGCTTACGTTCGAAAGGGCAGCGACTTCTCGAATTGAGTCGTGACGAACAAAGTTGGAAACGGTCAGTAGACAAGTGCAAGGCGGCTGGTGCGATGACACTGAGTGTTTTGATGTCAGAACTCCGGCAAGAAGCGAGAATTCGGGTTAAACGTCTGAACCACGAGGATTGATCTTATGTCCGACGCCTATATCTACGACGCCGTGCGCACGCCGCGCGGCCGCGGCAAGGTCGATGGATCGCTGCACGAGGTCTCGACGCTCGGTCTCGCCGTCACCGCGCTGAGCGCGATCAAAGCCCGCAACGGCCTCAAGGGGCCAGAGGTCGACGACGTCATTTTGGGCTGCGTCGATCCGATCGGCGAGGCGGGCGGCGACATAGCGAGGGCCAGCGCGCTTGCGGCGGGCTTCGGCGACAGCGTGCCCGGCGTGCAGATCAACCGCTTTTGCGCTTCCGGCCTCGATGCGGTCAATTTCGCCGCCGCGCAGGTCATGTCGGGCCAGCACGATCTCACTATTGGCGGCGGCGTCGAGAGCATGAGCCGCGTCGGCATTGGAGCCTCGGGCGGCGCCTGGCCGGTCGATCCAGCCATCGCCATCCCCTCCTATTTCATGCCGCAAGGCGTCTCCGCCGATCTCATCGCCACCAAATACGGTTTTTCACGGGAAGATGTGGACGCCTATGCGATCGAGTCGCAAAAGCGCGCCGCCCTCGCCTGGGAGGAAGGACGCTTCAAGCGCTCCATCGCGCCGGTGAAGGACGTGAATGGCCTCGTCATTCTGGACCGCGACGAACATCTCCGGCCCGGCACCGACATGCAGTCGCTTGGCGGGCTTCGCCCCTCCTTCACGATGATGGGCGAGATGGGCGGCTTCGACGCCGTGGCCATTCAGGCGCATCCGGAATTGGAGAGCGTCAATCACGTGCATCACGCCGGCAATTCCTCGGGGATCGTCGATGGCGCGGCGGCGGTGCTGGTCGGCTCCTCGGCGGCGGGCGAACGGATAGGCGCCAAGCCGCGGGCAAAGATTCGCGCTTTCGCCAATATCGGGTCGGAGCCGGCCATGATGCTGACCGGGCCGATCGACGTGACGACGAAACTGCTGGCCCGCGCCAAGATGACAATCGCCGACATCGACCTCTTCGAGGTCAACGAGGCCTTCGCCGCCGTGGTGCTGCGCTTTTTGCAGGCGTTCGGGGTCGATCCCGCCAAGGTCAATGTCAACGGCGGCGCCATAGCGCTGGGTCATCCGCTGGGCGCCACCGGCGCCATGCTGGTCGGAACCGCGCTCGACGAATTGGAGCGCTCCGGGAAAGCGATAGCGCTGGTGACGCTATGCATCGGCGCGGGCATGGGCACGGCGACGATTATCGAGCGGGTGTGACCCCCGCTAGCCGCGAGCGGCGTGTTGATAACTATCGGTCGCCGGCTGGGCGCCAGAAGCCTTCCAGGAGTCTTCAATGAACCTCCAGAATTTCAAATTTGAACCCGGCGCCGACGGCGTTGCGCTGCTCACCTGGGACATGCCGGGGCGGTCGATGAACGTCATCACCGAAAGCGTGATGGACGAACTCGCGCAAGTGGTCGACGCCGTGACGAAAGACGCGGCGATCAAGGGGTGCGTCATCACCTCCGGCAAGAGCGCGTTTTCGGGCGGAGCGGACCTTTCCATGTTGCAACAGAGCGCCGCTCTCTATGAAAAGGCGCTGAAGACGCATGGCGAGGACGTCGCCAAAAAGGAGTTTTTCGAGGGCGCGCGGCGGCTCTCCCTGCTTTACCGAAAGCTGGAGACAAGCGGCAAACCCTTCGCCATCGCGATCAACGGCGTGTGTCTGGGCGGTGCCTTCGAACTGGCGCTCGCCTGTCATTACCGCGTCCTCGCCGACAATGACAAAACCAAGGTTGGCCTGCCGGAGATCAAGGTGGGTCTGTTTCCTGGCGGCGGCGGCACGCAGCGCGTGGCGCGCTTGCTGCCGACCGGCGACGCGCTGCAGTTTCTGTTCAAGGGCGAGCAGGTCAAGGCCAAAGCGGCCAAGGCGGCGGGCCTAGCGCATGAACTCGCGCCCGAGGGCGAGATCGTGGAGCGCGCCCGCGCCTGGATATTGGGCGGCGGCAAGGCCGCGCAGCCTTGGGACCAAAAGGATTTCAAGGCCCCGTCGGGCCGCGTGTTCTCGCCCGGCGGCATGATGATCTGGCCGCCCGCCAACGCGATCTATCGGCGCGAGACTTACGACAATTATCCGGCGGCCAAGGCCATCCTGCATTCGGTCTATGAGGGGCTGCAACTGCTGATGGATCAGGCGCTTACCGTCGAAGCGCGCTGGTTCGCGCATATTCTGCGCTCGAAGGAAGCCGCCGCGATGATTCGCTCGCTGTTTCTCTCCAAAAGCGAGCTCGACAAGGGCGCGCGCCGCCCGAAAGACGTTCCGCCGACCAATCTCAAGAAGATCGGCATACTCGGCGCGGGCTTCATGGGCGCCGGCGTCGCTTACGTAAGCGCCAGCAACGGGCTCGAGGTGGTGCTGCTCGACCGCGACCAGGAGAACGCCGACAAGGGCAAGGCGAGTTGCGAAAAGCTGATCGCTGGCCAGGTTTCGCGCGGACGCGCCTCCGCCGCCGATCAAGCGGCGTTGCTCGCGCGCATCGAGGCGACCGCCGATTACGGCCGCCTGAAGGGCTGCGATCTCGTGCTCGAGGCGGTGTTCGAAGATCGCGGGGTGAAGGCCGAGGCGACAGGGCGCGCGCAGGAGGCGGTTGGACCCGACGTGGTCTTCGCCTCCAACACGTCGACGTTGCCGATCACCTCGCTGGCCCAAACATCTGCCCGCCCCGACAATTTCATCGGCATTCATTTCTTTTCGCCGGTCGAAAAAATGCTGCTCGTCGAGATCATTCTCGGCAAGGAAACGGGCGATGTCGCGCTGGCGACGGCGCTAGATTTCGTGCGCATCATCAAGAAGACGCCGATTGTCGTGAATGATTCTCGCGGCTTTTTCGCCAATCGTTGCGTCTTAAATTATGTGCGCGAGGGGCATATCATGCTGATTGAGGGCGTTCCTCCGGCGATGATCGAGAACACCGCGCGCATGGCCGGCATGCCAGTTGGGCCGCTCTCGCTCAACGACGAGGTTGGGCTCGATCTGGGCTGGAAGATTCTGCAAGCCGCCAAGAAGGATCTCGGCGAAGCGGCCGCAGATCCCGCGCAGGAACGCGTGCTGGAGTTCATGGTCGTGCAGAACGGGCGCTTTGGCCGCAAGAACGGCAAGGGGTTTTACGATTATCACGCGAGCGGCAAGAAGACGCTGTGGCCGGGGCTCGCCAAACTGAGCGACAACAAGCTCGATCAGGACGCTCTTGACGTGACTGAGCTGAAACAGCGCTTTCTGGTCGTTCAGGCGGTCGAAGCGGCGCGCACCGTCGCGGAGCATGTCGTCACCGACCCGCGCGAGGCGGATGTCGGCTCGATCCTCGGCTTTGGCTTCGCGCCATTCACTGGCGGCGCCTTGTCCTATATCGACGGCATGGGCGTAAAGGCTTTCGTCGAGCTGTGCGACGCGCTGGCCGCCAAACACGGCGCCCGCTTCGCGCCGCCGCCATTGCTGCGCGAAATGGCGGCGGGCGGCGAGACATTTTATCGCCGTTCCAAAGCGGCGTGAAGCGCCCGCCTATGGATCGCCGTTATGTCGGCAGCAACCGACGAGATGATCGTCCACCATCCCGACCGCCTGCATGAAGGCGTAGACGATGGTGGGGCCGCAAAATTTGAAGCCGCGCGCCTTCAAATCCTTGGCGATTCGTTTGGAGAGGGCGGTCTGCGTGGGAATGTCGCTGGTGCGCCGGGGGTGATTGACGATCGGGCGTCCGTCCACGAAATCCCATAGATAGGCCGAAAAGCCTCTCTCCTCCTCCAGCGCTAGCCAGGCCCGCGCGGAGGCCGCCGCGCCCTCGATCTTGGCGCGGTTGCGGACGATGCCCTCATTTTGCATCAGCGCGGAAAACTGCTTGTCGTCGAAGCGGGCGATTTTCTCAGGCTGAAAGCCCGCGAACGCGGCGCGAAACGCCTCTCTTTTTCGCAAGATAGTGATCCAGGACAGACCAGCCTGAAATCCATCGAGCACCAGTTTCTCATAGAGGGCGCGCGAACAGCGCTCGGGTCGGCCCCATTCCTCGTCGTGATAGGCGACATAATGCGGATCGACTCCGCACCAGGGACAACGGGCCTTGCCGTCCGCGTGCGCGATGACATCGGCGTCGCGCCAGGAAAGCGGGTTTTCGCGGCCGGCTTTTTCTCGCGTGTTCGGCATTTTTACCTTCGCCTCGTCGCCCGTGCGACAAAATGCTGCTTTGAAGGCTGCATTCTGTAGGTTCAGATTGCGTTCATGTCGATGATGGGATTATCGTCCGGTCGGTCGAATCCGCATGGCGCGGGATGTGCTTTGCTCGCGGGGCTAGGGCGTTTTCGCCCATCATTGCAACTCTGGACGACCTTGCGACAAACGCGGGTTCTCCATTAGGGGGAGAGTTTTATGTCGATCCGTCTCGCTGTCTCTACCGCCGCAGCCGGCGTATTTGCTCTGGGCCTTGCTGTCGCCGCTTCCGGCGAGGCGCTGGCGCAGGCGAATGTGCTCAAGGAATGCGGCTCGCAATATCAAGCGGCCAAGGCGGCCAACCAGCTCAACGGACAGAGCTGGCAGGAATATCTGAAAGCCTGCCGCGCGCGCATCGCCGAGCCTGCCGCGCCAACCCCTGCTCCGGCGGCGACGGCGCCTGCGCCCGCTCCGGCTCCCGCGCCCGCCCCAATGACGGCGGCTCCCCCGCCTGCGCCCGCTCCGGCGGCGACGGCTCCTGCGCCCGCTCCGGCCCCAATGACGGCCGCCCCGACGCCTGCCAAGCCGGCTGCGGCTCCAGCCGGCGCCAAACCGCTCACCCCGGGACAGGCTGCGTGGCGTGATCGCGAAAAACAATGCGGAGCCGAATGGAAGGCCCAGAAGGCTGAAATCCTCAAAACCAATCCCAAGGCGACATGGCCCCAGTTCTTGAGCGCCTGCAATAAGCGGCTGAAGGGCCAGGCCCAATAGGGGACCGATCCAGTCCCATCGATATCGCCCGGGGCCTTCGCTCCGGGCGTTTTGCGTTCGTGCGCCGCAATCGCTCGTCGCCGCGCCTAACGAAGAATCTTGCGATCCGATCGCGTTTCATGGCACAGCCTGTTGTCGAAGTTCGCAGGGCGAGGGGGCGACATTGGACAAGACCGAATTGCGCAAGTTGCAGGGCTTCCTGCGGCGTTCGCTCGGCAATGACGAGATCAGAGTGACGCTGGACCCGAAGAATTCGGAGGCTGCGGCAGTGCATCTGGGCGAACGCCAGATTGCGTCGTTGACGGTGGACGACGAAGACGGGGACCGCTCTTTCGCCTTTGCGATGAAAATCCCCGTGGGCCGCGAAGCCTTGCAGTCCTATTTGCGCAAATTATTCGAAAACGAAGTCCTCACGCTGGCGCCGCGCGGCCGCAAGACCGATTCCGTCGAATTGAACAGCGGCGCGGATTTTCTCGGGATCATTTCAGCGGACGACGCCAAGGGGTCGAGCTACACTTTGCAGATCGCCATACTCGACTATGATCTCGACGATTTCTGAGCGACCGCCGGCGCCCGCCGCGCGAAGCGCGTAGGGGTTTGCCGTGTCGCGGGGCGGACCGACCGGGAATCGCGCCGGCCGATTGTTAATCGAAGAAAATCATCTGATCGCCGAGACAGTTGGCGGAGCGGGTGCGCGAACAGCTTCGCGCGATAAACCGGAGCTTTCCGCATCTGCGGCGTTGAACGCCGAGGTTCGTCGGATAACGCGAGCGAACTCCGACACTCGAAAGCTCACCCGGGAGCTTTTCTTCTGATTGCTCGTAGTGTGGCGACTTTCCGCTGAGTCAAAGCGGGAACTTTAATTTTGGCTGCGCGTTAAACCGGTGCAGGTCGAGCCGCATAGGGTGAGGTTCACGTGATAGGCGGCGTCGGAGACGCGTCCGAGCCTGTGTTTGTAACGATGAAAAATGAATTCGTGCGGCGCATAGCGACGCCCATCCGCGGTCGGATGCTCCAGACAATAAACCCATCCGATCGAATAATAGGCAAGGGGGGAACGGCCAATGGGGCATGCCGGCAAATTACGAAAATTTGTAGTCGCCATGGGGCTAACAACGATGGCGGCATTTGGCGCGACGTTGGCGCAAGCGGCCGAGAAGAAGCCCAACATTCTCGTCATCATGGGTGACGACGTCGGCTGGTTCAACATCGGCGCCTACCACCGGGGGATGATGTCTGGCAAGACGCCGAATCTCGACAAGCTGGCGTCGGAAGGCATGATGTTCACCGACTACTACGCCGAGGCGAGCTGCACGGCGGGACGCGCCAACTTCATCACCGGCGAGTTGCCGTTGCGCACCGGTTTGACAACCGTCGGTCAGGCCGGGGCCGACGTCGGCCTTCCGGCGGAAGCTGTAACCTTGGCCACGGCGCTTAAGTCGCGAGGCTACGTCACCGGGCAGTTCGGCAAAAATCACTTGGGTGATTTGAACAAATATCTTCCCACGGTGCACGGCTTCGACGAATTCTTCGGCTACCTCTATCATCTCGACGCGATGTCGGACCCCTATTGGTATGACTACCCGCAGGAGTGGCTGGATAAGACTGGTCCGCGCAATCTGGTGCATTCCTGGGCGACCGAAAAGGACGATCCGACCATTCAGCCGCGCTGGGGCAAGATAGGCAAACAAAAAATCGTGGATGAGGGGCCGCTGGCGCCCTTCCCGAACATGGCCGGCCTCCAAAATTGGCAGGAGGGCCGCAAAGCCAAATACGACATGGAAACCTTCGACGACGTGCTCGTCGAGCATTCTAAGCGCTTTATCGACAAGGCCAAGGAAGAGGGCAAGCCGTTCTTCCTCTGGCACAATACGACGCGGATGCATGTCTTCACCTATATCCCGCCGAAATATCAGGCGCTCATGAATTACAAGAGCAACTATGGCCTGGAGGAAGCAGGCATGGCGCAGATGGACGACAGCGTCGGGGCGCTGTTGAAGCATCTGGAAGACATCGGCGAGGCCGAGAACACCATCGTCATCTTCACCACGGATAACGGAGCGGAGGTGTTCACTTGGCCCGACGGCGGCATGACGCCGTTCAAGGGCACGAAGGGCACGGCTTACGAAGGCGGCTTCCGCGTTCCGGCGATAATCCGTTGGCCCGGCAAGGTTAAGCCAGGTTCAGTCGAAAACGGCATCTTCTCCGGGCTGGATTGGTTCCCGACGCTCATGGCCGCCGCCGGCGACCCGGAGATCAAGGACAAACTGCTCAAGGGGGTGAAGCTCGAAGGCCAAACCTACAAGAACCATCTCGATGGCTACAATCAGCTGGAGCTTCTGGAGGGCAAGGCACCGTCGGCTCGTCATGAGCTTTTCTACTTTGGCGGCCCGCATCTCGGCGCGTTGCGTCTCGACGACTTCAAATTCCAGTTCTTCCAGCAGCCCTACGGTTGGCCGGGCGAGAAGGTCACTACCGACATGCCCACCATCATCAATATCCGCCAGGACCCGTTCGAGCGCACTTCGTCAATTCGTGGCGAGACGCTGAACAATCTCGGCGGCGGCTACATGAACGACTTCATGGCGCGTGAATTCTGGCGCTTCGTCGTCGTGCAGAAAACAGTCGCCGAGCTAGCGGAAACGGCGATCAAATATCCGCCGATGCAAGCGCCGGCCACGTTTAATCTGGATGGTGTAAAGGCCAAGGTCGAAGAAGCCATCAAAGCGCACGCCGGACAATAGTCGCGACTTTGGAGCGCTTATCGTTCGAACAGAATCGTTCGAACGATAAGAAGTCGCTCAAAATCAAAATGTTGGAGCTGGCTCGTATCGAAAAAGTCTTTCAACTTTTTCGGGGGCTTGCTCTAATTCCGCGGGCGGCCTTTTGGGGTCGCCCGTTCCCATCCTTCCGCCGCGCATAACTGCAGCCGCCTCAATGGGGAACACGCATGACCAGAGTTTTTGTTTCTGCGTCAGCCCTATTCGCCGTCGTCTGCGCCGCCCGGATCGATGAGTGTGGCGTGGCTATCGGCGAGGTCGCGGCGGGCCATCTGATCCGGCGCGTCATCGCGCCGGTGATCAGTATGAAGAGCGACTGGGAAGCGCATCCTCGCGTTCGAGTGATCGACTCGCCGGACCTGTTTCTGACGCGGCGGGCGGCCGCTATGGCGCGCCCACCGACAGCCTGCATTGTGGCATATTTGTCACAACTTCTCACAAAGCACTTTAGTATGTCGCTTATTTTGATGTTTGACATTGACCTGCCCAGAGGCGTCGGCAGTATCCTTGCAATATGAGAATCCCTCCTCAGTCACTGCACGCCGTTGACTGATTTTTCCTGCGCGATGAATACGCGAACATAGCGAGGCGGCACATCATGAAAAGTCTTTCTGCCACGATTATTGCTTTAAGTTTCAGCACTGGCTCGGCAGTCGCCGCTGATCTTCCCGCCGTCAAAGGGCTGCCAGTAACGCCGCCGCCCCTTTTCACCTGGACCGGCGTCTACATCGGCTTGAACGCCGGCTATCTGCTCAAGGGCAACGACAGCATCGACGTCGCGACCGCGAATCTCTACGATCAAGCGCGCACGGGCATTGGCCCGGCGTCGGCGCTGGGAGCATCGGGGAGCAGCGGCGCGCGCCTCGACGGCGTCATGTATGGCGTTCAACTCGGTTACAATCAGCAGTTCGCCGACAAATTCGTCGCCGGCTTCGAGGCGGATATTCAGGGCGGGCACGCTCAGGGCGGCGGCAATTTTGGCTCCGTTGTAACCGTGCCGCCGGCGCTTATTCCCGGCCTGACATCGGCGGTGACCGAAACAAAGGTTTCGCGGGGGCTCGATTGGTTCGGCACCGTGCGGGGTCGCCTCGGCTATGCCGTGACGCCGACCCTCCTCGCCTATGCGACCGGCGGTCTCGCCTATGGCAGAGTTTCGACCGACGCCTCGGTCAAGCAAACCCTGGCCCCCGGACTGCTGGTCTCGACGGACGGCGACGCCGATTACGCCGGCACGCGCGTTGGTTGGACGGTCGGCGGCGGGCTCGAATGGGCTTTCTATCCCGGCGTGAGCGCGAAGATCGAATATCTCTATTATGACCTCGGCGTCGCCAACGCCAACAATGACATCAGCCTGCTCACGCATTCCTATCCTGCCGCCTACGCGCAGATCGGTGGTTCGACGCAGGTCGTCAACGCGCCGACCGCCTCGACGCGGTTCAACGGCCATATCATCCGCGTGGGCTTGAACTATTATCCCGAATTTGGCCTGACTGATTTGACCAGCGCCGCGCTGGTTCCCTCGCCGACGCCCGCGCCCAATGATTGGCAATTCCGGTTCGCGCCCTATGGTTGGGCAATCGGCCTGAACGGCAATACGACGCTGCATGGTCGAACCGTCGATACGAATGTTAGCTTTTACGATGTTCTCACGAAGACTAATCACCTTTTCGCCTGGATGAGCTACGCCGAAGCGCGCAATGGCCCATTTTCCTTCTATGGCGACTTCGTATGGGCGCGCATCGGAGCCTTTGGCGGGGGTCTGCGACAAACAAATCCTGTCGGCATCGGCACTCTATCGATCGGCCAAAGTGGGAATCTCACGATCGCGCCGCTCATCATTGGCGAAGCCTGGATGGGTTATGAAGTCGCGCGTTGGCGGCAAAACGGCGCCCGCGACTCCTTCACCGCCATCGACGCTTATGGTGGCCTCCGGTATTGGAATATTTCAGGCGCCTTGTCGCTTGACGTCACGGGCGTCATCAATATTCCGCTCGCGGGTCTTCAGCAAAGCGGCGCGAAGGCTCTGGACAAGTCCGGCACTATGCAATGGATCGACCCGATTATCGGCTTGCGTCTTCGCCATCAAATCAGGCCCGGCGACGAATTTCAGCTGCGCGGCGACATTGGCGGTTTTGGCGTCGGCAGCAAATTCAGTTGGCAACTGGCCGGCGGCTACAGCCACGACATGAAGATCGGCGATTGGACGATCACCAACACGATCGGCTATCGCGCCTTGTCGGTCGACTATTCCAACGGAACGGGCTTTGGTCAAAAAGGCATGGACGCGATCATTCATGGCCCGGTGATGGAAACGAGCTTTCGGTTCTAGGCGCGCGGCGACGTGGAAGGCGCCTACGGTGGAACGGGCGCGAAGACGCGTGGAGTGGAGTTGAACAGATGAGAATCCGAGTAGCGTGCCCGAAACGAATCGCCACCTGCATGCTCGCGGTTAGCGCTTTATTGCTGTCCGCGTGCTCCACGCTCGACCGGAAAAGCGCTGTTCCGCCGGAGTTGCGGCGTGAAACAACCGTTCTTGGCATTCCCAACGCCCGGTTTTTCACCGATCAACCCGCCCCCCTACAGGCCGAACAAGAGGCAGCGCTCATTCGTGAGGCCAAATATGCTCAAGTGAAGCCAGGCGAAGCCTTGCCGACCGGATATTTGCTTTCCCTATCGGGCGGCGGCGACGACGGCGCATTCGGAGCTGGTTTGCTGGTCGGCTGGACCGCGCACGGCGATCGTCCCAGCTTTAAACTCGTGACCGGCGTGAGCACGGGCGCGCTTATCGCTCCCTTTGCCTTCCTCGGCTCTGAATATGACGCCGCCTTGACCGAAGTCTATACCGACATCAATCAGTCCAATATCTTCGAAAAGAGATTCATAACCGCCGCCGTAACCGATGACGCGCTATCCGACACCGCTCCACTCTACGCGACCATCTCCAAATATGTCGACGAACGCATGATGGCGCGAATCGCCGGGGAATATGAGAAGGGACGGTTGCTGGTCATTCAAACCACCGATCTCGACGCCGGATATCCCGTCATCTGGAACATAGGCGCCATAGCCAAGAGCGGCTCTCCGGAGGCGCTGAATCTGATACGTCATATCATGCTGGCCTCGGCCTCGATTCCCGCCGCTTTTCCGCCAGTGATGTTCGATGTCGAGGCGAGGGGCGCGCCCTATCAGGAAATGCATGTCGACGGCGGCGCCGTGAGTCAGGCTTTCCTTGTTCCGCCATCCGTCAATCCGCACATTGCGCAAGCGGCGGCGGGCTTTCGCGGAAGAAAGACGGCGGCTTACATCATCCGCAACTCGCGCCTGACCACCGAATGGACCGATGTCGAACGACAGACTCTGTCGATTGCCCAAAGAGCTGTCGCGACCTTGATCAACTATAATGGCGTCGGGGATCTCTACCGCATGTATCTGACCACGCGCCGCGCCAACGCCTCTTTCAGCCTCGCCTATATCAGCGCCGACTTCCACGCCGACCACAAGGAGGAGTTTGACCAGGGCTACATGCGGGCGCTCTATCGCTACGCCTTCGACAAGGCCGCCAAGGGATACCCCTGGCAAGACGCCCCTCCAGGGTTCACGCATTCGGCTCGCTAGAGCTGGGCTTCGCGAATCGAAGAGCCCCGGCTATTCGCCTAAGGCGACACAATGGCTTTTGGATCGCAAGAGTCCGCCCTCAACGGCGGAGAGAACCAAAGAAAAAGCCCGGTCAACGCGGCCGGGTTTTTCCTTGTGTTCAGGCTTCGTCAAAGCCGCACGTAGTGGCGGGTTATCGCGGCCACGCTATGCTGAGCTGCTGAATCTCGAGTCGCCGGACGAAAGACTGTCCCCATGTCGCCGTCACCAACGACGACCGCGAACAACTACGCCCCGATGGTAATATCCGCGATGAACAACCACACCGCGATGGTAATATCCGCGATGCACGCCGACGGCGCAACCGCCGCCATAAGGTCCTCGGGCGCATACGACTGCATTGGCCTCGGTCGCCGGCAACGTCAGGCCGGTGACGAACACGCAAAGTCCCAAACCCATTAGCGCTATGAATCTCATGGAGAGCCTCCCAAACCGCGCCGCTTCCCCGTCGGCGGCGAGCCGGCTCATGGTAAGATGCGCCTCGCAACAGAGAATGGCAATACGAATTCATCGAGGCGGGATTTTCGAGATTCCAAACCACTTCGCGCGCGCTATTCACGCGCGCGGGCGGGTTGTATCGGGCGAGTGGGGAGCGTCGCGGCGACCATCCACTTGAAATAAACCCAACCTTGGGGGGATTGCCGCGCCCGCTTGATCGCTCCATCCTATCTCGTTGCTGGCCCCTCGCAGGGAGATCTGAATATGGCGAACGACCGAGCGCGGCGCCTCAAAACGACAGTTGTCGGCGAAGCGAAAAAGCTATTTGGCATATTTGTCTATCTTTGGATTTTGTTGAGTTTGTTTTCCCTTCATAAAGCGCTTCTTTTGCATCAGGAGAGTCTGACTTATCAGCAAGGGTTCGCGCTCATCAACGCCTTTGCCTTGGCGAAGGTCGTGTTGATCGGAGAGAGTTTCCACATCGGGGAGAGATTTAAGTATAAGCCAATGATTTATAAAATAATTTTCAAATCGGCGCTGTTTGCCGTTATTTTGTTCCTGTTTCATTTGGTCGAAGAAATTCTTATCGGACTGTGGCATGGAAAGACTTTTTTGCAGAGCATTCCCCGTGACGATCTAGCAATGGGCGGCGGAACGCTGCTCGGCATACTGATGGTTTGCATCATCATGTTTTTCGTAATGGCCCCCTTCTTCGCCTTCCTGGAGCTGGAGAAAGCACTCGGACCAGAGAGATTGCGCTCAATGTTGTTTGGACATGAAAATAACTCTGAAATGCCGGATGGAAGCCCCCCAGGAGACTCGACGGAAGTTTCAAACAACAAACAGGCGCCGCTCAACGGAGAGGACCTATTGGTGGCTGAATGGTATTATTATGAAACAGACGGAGGCGTCTTTGGTCCAGAGACCGCCGAGGGGATAAAGAACCTTCTTAAAGATAGTTCAATAAATGAGAATACGTTTCTTTGGCACGACTCCTTTGGAAGCAAGTGGAAGCGAGTTAGCGATATAGCTTTGGAGTCCTAGTGTCTGGACTTAATCGACCCGATGGCAGAACGCGCGTGAAGCGACAAAACCTGCGAGGAAGCTTCGCGCGATTTCGTCGTAGCGTGGGAGCGCGGCTCTGCGCCTTAGCTGCGGCGATTCAGCAACAGCGACGCGTGAGACCGTCCCGTGACCCGGCGCAGCCCCACGATGTAGACGGCGCCCCAAGCAAAGTCGGTGATCGCAAACAGCGCTGCCGGCAAAACTCCAACATAGGTGAAGCCGTATACGATCAACGCCGCCACCGCGAAAAAGCGTAGCAACGCCTCCCAATAAATGAGGGATGCGAATTGTCGCACATCGCGAGAACTCACGATGAGAGTTGCGGACGTGTACCAGAGAAATCCCGCAACGATCAAAGGCCAGAAGGGATTGGGAGTTTGCACTCCAAGCAATTGCACGATCGGCGGCGAGATCAGAGTGAGGCCAAGGCCGATATTCCAGATTCCGGACCAGAAAACCAGTCGATCGAATGTCATTTCACGCCCTCGCAACGTTCGAATCGCCGATAGGGCGCTTTGATTCTGTTGTGCCATTTATGGCGCCATCGGCTTCGCGCAATAGCCTAGTGGATCGAATCTAACACTTTGCGCCCTCTTTTGACGGCGGCGATGATTTTGTCTGGATCGGCGGTCCAGTTGAAGGGCTTTGATTGTTGGTTGTGCTCTTGGAGGAAGCGATTGATGGTGGCTTGGAGATCGGCGACGGATCGGAACACGCCTCGCTTCTGTCTCCGCTTTGTGAGTATTGCGAAAAATCCCTCGACGGCGTTGAGCCAGGACGCTGAAGTTGGGGTGAAGTGGAAAGTCCAGCGGGGGTGGCGAGCAAGCCATTGGCGCACCTTGGGATGTTTGTGCCTTGCATAATTGTCGACGATGGCGTGGATTATCTTTCCCGCCGGAACCTGTTCCTCGATGGCGTTCAGGAAGCGAATGAATTCCTGATGGCGATGACGCTGCATGTTGCGACCGATCACCGTCCCGTCGAGCACGTTGAGCGCGGCGAACAGCGTCGTCGTGCCGTGCCGTTTGTAGTCGTGGGTCATGGTTCCGGCGCGGCCCTTTTTGAGCGGCAGGCCGGGCTGGGTGCGGTCGAGCGCCTGAATCTGGCTCTTTTCATCGAGCGACAAAACGATGGCGTGTGCCGGCGGATCGACATAGAGCCCAACCACGTCGCGCAATTTGTCGACGAAGCGCGGATCGTTCGAGAGCTTGAACTGGCGAACCCGGTGCGGCTGGAGACCGTGGGCGCGCCAGATTCGTTGGACGGAGCTGACGCTGAGACCCGACGCCTTCGCCATCAAGGCGCCGGTCCAATGGGTCGTCT
>Ga0265331_10000295_pt1 | contig 54385 bp, 35 predicted proteins | sample 41923metaG_FD_202088 | JGI IMG/M metagenome (GOLD analysis project Ga0265331, IMG submission 202088) | Rhizosphere microbial communities from Carex aquatilis grown in University of Washington, Seatle, WA, United States - 4-19-23 metaG | ecosystem: Host-associated > Plants > Roots > Rhizosphere... | reverse complement strand
TGATGTCCGGCTCACTTGTCTCGACCACCTCGAAGGAAACTCATCGGAGGCGTTCGTCGAGTATTTCATCGGCCGTCTCAATGACACGGACAACCATATCGTCAACCGGGCCGCGTTGGCGCTGGGCCGAATGAAGAGCCCCTCCGCGATTAGTCCGTTGATCGACCACCTGATCACGCGGCACAAGCGCATGATCGCTCCGCCGACGGGTGGCATGGGCGGCACCTTCGGCAGCGGGCCTGGTATCAGCGGCGGGGGTTTGAGCGCCGGCAGCTCGCCCGCGGTCGTGGTCAACGAGCCCCACCAGAACCCGGAAGTGCTCAACACGTTGTTGCGAATGTCCGACGGCGTAAACTTCGATTACGACGTTCCGGCCTGGAAGCAATGGTACGCCAGCCGCAAGAAGGCGCAGAGCCTCAACGGCCGCCGCGACGACGACTAAAACTATGTCGAAACCGGCCATGTCGAAACCCACGGTGGCCATCCTTGGTGCCAGTGCCGACCGAAGCAAGTACGGCAACAAGTCGGTGCGCGCCCACTTGCGGCAGGGCTACGACGTCTATCCGGTGAACCCCAAGGGGGGGCAAATCGAAGGCTTGAAGGTCTTTCGCAACCTGGCCGAAGTGCCCGTTGAAACGCTCGACCGGATCAGCGTCTACCTGCCCCCGCACCTGGGCCTGGCCGTGCTCGACGAGGTGGCCGCCAAGGGTTGCCGCGAGTTGTGGCTCAATCCCGGCAGCGATAGCGAAGAAATGCTCGAGCGGGCTCGCGCCTTGGGGTTGGATCCGATTCAGGCGTGCAGCATCGTCGCCATCGGCGAGAATCCGGCGACGCTGGCGTAACGCGGCCCCACTTAGCTCGGCTGCGGCCAACGTGATGGACCACCGGGCAAGCGGCAAGCCGGTGGCATGATGTTCTTGCTGCAACACAAAAACGATTGACGGATCGGACCCATGATCCGCCATATTGACATGGACGCCCTGCACCGCGGCAGCGGCCTTTTGCACGGCGCCGAGCACCGGCCGGCTCCGCGGCCCGGCCAGCCTTGATGGCGCCAACCGCATTCAAGGTTTGCATTCGGAACAAGGTTTCTTTCCAGCCTGAATTGCTTCTTCACGGCTCGCATAGCTGACCAGATTACGGGCGGTGATCTTGGCCGCGGAGCCGCAAGTTGCCCGATGGAACACCGGCGAATTCTTTGACGTGACGTAGCCGGCCACAGGCAACCCCGGCTCCTTGAGCGCCGATACATGCCGGTTGCTGGTGACGTTGTGTCGCGACGCGACCGCTTGCCCGCCTTCGTAGCGTTCCGAGTGGCGGGCATGGGCATCCCAATTTGCCGCGTACTTCTCGGCGAGGCTCCTGTCCCTGATCACCAGCAGGTTCTCGGCATTGTGCTCCTCGGCCGCCGTGGTGAAGTTGAACGAGCCGGAAATGACCGTGCTTCCGTCGATGACCATCACCTTGTTATGTGCGATCGCGTGGGCCGCATCGATCGCAGTCTCGACGCCGGCGTTGATCAGGAACGTGGCGGAGGAATACTTTTCGGTACGTTGGCCCTTGTCGAGAATGACTTGCACGCTTACACCCCGCCTGTGGGCGTCGACCAGGGCTTTGGCGATTGGGGCCGACGTAAAACTGTACGCTTGGACGCGTACGCTTTGACGGGCAGCCTCCAGTTCGTGAACCACCGCCTGGGTACAGCCACCCTCCGGCGAAAAATAAACCTCAATCGGCAGCGAATTGCCCAATTGCTCGGTTTGGGCCGGCCGGGCAAAAACGAACAGGGCGACTAGGCTCAGCAGTCCAAGCGAAATGCTCCATCTTCTCATGGCTTCCATTCCTCACAATCGGAGTGATAGCCGCTCCCGCGGCAGCAACGACACTTGTTCAAGGGGGCGGAAGCATAGCGAGCAACTGCGAATCGAGCGAGACGAATGTTGCCTCGCCGTGAAAGCGAGAGACGACAAACAGGCTTGCACCAGGCCCATGCCAATGGGATGCTGGTGGGAAATTCAACGCGGGGAAACTACGAGGGGTTGATGCGCCATGATCGAAAAACTCGCCCCCTGGTTGGTCGGCATAGGCATCGCCTGTTTCTTTCCCTTCCTTTCCTGGCTGTTGGCGAAATGCGGGGGCTGGCACCGGCTCGCAACGCACTACGCGACCTGGCAACCTGCCGAAGGCGAGATCCATCGCTTTCAGAGCGCCTCATTCGGATGGGTGAACTATGGGAGCTGCTTGACGATCGTGCTTTCTTCCTACGGCATGCGGCTTGCCGTCGCTCCGATCTTCCGTCTATGGCACCCGCCGCTGTTGATCCCTTGGTCGGAATTCCACGATATTCGCGAACGCCGGTCATTCTTCGTAAAGCAAGACGAAGTGACGATCGGGAATCCGGCCGTTGCGACGCTCTGTTTCGACCCACACATCCTGCGTGCCGCGCGGGAAAAGGGGTACTTGAAGGCGGAATTGGGAAGCCGTCACCAGCCAGTATCTAGCAGTCACCCATGTCGATGAGCGTCCCTGTCGTTTCAAAAGATTTTTCAGACAAACTGACACGGTTCGCGGTCGCGATGCTATCGTTGATCGCAGGTCTGGCCAGCGCGAGGGCGGACGATCAACCCGCGGCCATTCGCAATTCGAGGGAATTGTGGGCGGGCTTCGATCCCCGCGCCGAGGGTTTAGAGATTGAGATTGCGAAGTCTTGGGATGAAGGTCCGATCCACATCGACCAGCTCTATTTCGCCGGCGAGACGTGGAAAGGGACCCAGGTGCGCGTTTTCGCGTATCGTGGCGCCCCGGCGCGGGGTGAAAAGCTTCCGGGCATCCTGCATCTGCACGGAGGTGGCCAGACCGCGTCGCTGGATTGGGTCCGGTATTGGGCCGGACGCGGTTTCGTCTGCGTGAGCCACGATTTCTGCGGCAAAATTGCCGGCCGCCCGCCGGAGTCCGTCACGCAGTGGGGGGATGCACCCGCCTCGATGGCCGACCCGACTGGTCCGCGTAGCAGCCTGTACCCAACACCCCGTTTCAATGCATGGTATCATTGGACTCTTGTCGCACGACGGGCGCTGACGCTGCTCGAGCAGCATCCGCAAATTGATCCCGGTCGCCTTGGTGTGTTCGGTATCTCGGTAGGTGGGACGCTGACTTGGATAGTCGCGGGGACTGACCGACGCGTCGCCGCTGCCGTACCCATTTACGGGGTCGGGCAGAACACCTATACGTTTCCGTGGCAATCGCCCGATGATCTGACCGATGCCGATACGCTGCTGACCCGCGCGCTGATCGAGCCCGAAGGGTACGCCTCCGAGGTGCGGTGCCCGTTACTGTTTATGAGCGCATCCAATGATCACCACGGGCGCCTCGACCTGGGGATGCGCACCCTCGCACTCACCAATCGGTCGCCAATGCTTCGCGAGGTTTATACGCCCCGAAGCATTCACCACATCGAGCCCGCCGAAGCGCAGGACTTGCCGTTGTGGATGGATTTTCATCTGAAAGGGGTGGGTCCTTCCTGGCCGGAATCGCCAAAAATCGCCGTGCAGGGGGGCGACGCCGTACCAAAAATCACTGTCAGCGTCGATTGCCCCGCGGAAGTCAAAAGTGTCACGATCCACTACGGCCTGAATAATCGCTGGCCCACGAGTCGTTTTTACCGCGAAGTCACTCCCTTGGAAATTTCCAGCGCTGATTACACCGGGGTCGCTCCGATTCTGGCAGTTGACGACACGATCTACACTTTTGCCAATGTCGCCTATCGCTCGGGAATTCACTTGAGCACGCGCTTGATTGCGGTCGCGGCCGGTGATTTGCACGGAGTGCGGCCGACACTTGTGCGACGGGCGTTGATCGACCCGATGGACGACGACCGAGCATGGTTCTGGTGGCTGGCGGGGACCGATCCGCTCAATCCGCGGGAATTGTTCCGGTCGTGGACCGGCCCGCAAGGGGAACGCGGCTTCACGCACGCGTCAACGGGGGGCTTTTCGTTCGCGACCGCCGCGCTTGGCGATCCCCAGTTCAAAAGTGCGCAGGCGCACACGCTCTTGGTCGATCTCTGGGCCGAAGCGCTCCCCGCGTCGCTCGAAGTGAGCGTCGCGACGAATTTTTTCGAACCTGGCCAGGTGCTCTATAAGACAAGCCCGAAATTGGCCGACGGAGCGAAGAGCTGGCTGCCGCTGAGCCTGCTTCCGTCCGAATTCAAGGATGATCAAGGCACCTCGCTCGCTAGCTGGAAGGATGTGAATTTCCTCTGCTTCTCAGGCAGCGTCGAGGGCAACCGGCGGACTGTCTTCAAGAACCTGCGATGGGAGAAGATCGACTGATGCCTGATCGCATCGACGTCGATTCACGAGGTGCCCCGCACTGGGATGAACGTTACCGAAACGGCGATGCGCCTTGGGACACGGGCCGGCAACATTCAAAGTGGCTGACGCTCTGCCGCCAGCCACCACGTCCACGTCGCAAAGGTCTCATTCTCGACCGCTCGGAGTATTGCTCCCTGGCCCGCGATAGAACTCCACGGTCTTTCGCACGCCTTCGACGAGCGAGGTGGCTCGCCAGTCGGGAAAGAGATTGCCGATAAAATTCGGCCGCGGAGGAATGTTGCAGGGAATCGGCGGCCCTTCAATCGTGATCCGCTCCGCCGATCCGGGCAAGGCCGCTTCAATGGCTAGCACAAAATCAGCCGTCGTGGCCCGTTCGCCCGGCAGATCGACCACCGTCGCCCCGGCGCGACACTCAAGCACTCCGCGGACGAATGCCGCCGCCACGTCTTCGACGTAGTCGTAACCCGCTTGCCCCGTGTATCCGATCGTGCAACTTTCTCCACGAGCCGCGGCGCGCGCGGCCAGCGACGGACCGGCAGTGAGGCCCTGGTCGCGCTCGGGGCCAAACACCACATGGGGCCGTACCGCCACCGACGCAATGCCGAACTGCCGCCAATACTGCTCCGCAATCAAATCGACCGCCTGCTTGAAGGCACCGTAGAACGAAGTGGGCCGGTTCGGCTCAGATTGGCTGTCGCCCGTTTCGGGACCGTAGACCGCATACGAACTGGCATACGAAAGCGAGCGCACGCGGCCTGACCGGCGAGCCGCCTCGAACAGCGCCATGCTTCCCACGATATTCACCTGGCATCCCAGCCACGGATCGTGCTGGCAAGCGGGCGTCAGCAAGGCCGCGAGATGGATAATACGTGAAACGCCATGCCGCTCGATGGCCGCCCGTACGCTCTCGGGCTCCAACAGCGACGCCTCGGCCCAGACAACCTCTGCGCCGCGGCTGCCGAGCACCCGCTGCCAGCGATCGCCAGCTCGCTCGATATCGAGGACTACCGGTCGGGCGCCCTGGGAAAGCAGTTCGCGCAACACCCAGGTGCCGATGAAACCGCTGCCGCCGGTGACGAGAACCGTATCCGTCATGAGTTCTTGGTGTACCGGCTCGCGAAAGGCAAGAGGGGCAAGCGGCGGGTCGACCGTCCTAGGCCCGCGAGAAGATCGAATCGCCAAATACGCCTGTACTGTCTGAAAACGAACTTAGCTCGATTCCCAGCGAGTGCAGGATGCTCAGGAATACGTTCGACATCCGCGTTTCGGCGTTGCGCCAATAGACACCATGCTTCAAGCCCATGTTCGCGCCGCCGGCAATCAGCGTGGGGAGGTTCTTCGGGAGGTGCGTGGTACTGGCGCCGCTGCCATAGAGCACGATGCTATTGTCAAGCACCGAGCCGTTCTTGTCCTGGCACGCTTGAAGACGCCCCAAGAAGCGCGCGATCTGCTCGCTGAGAAACAAGTCGTATTTGGCGAAATCGAGCTGACCGTCTTTGTCTTCGGCGTGCGAGAGGCTATGGTGCGTGCGACTCAAGCCGAGCTTCAGCGGGAAAGTGTCGCTGATGCCCATGCCGTCTTCACGGTTCAGCATGAAGGTAACGCTGCGCGTGATGTCCGCATCGAACGCCAAGGCGATCAGATCGAACATGTTGCGGTAAAACTCGTGCGGCTCGCCCTCGGATGTGGCGTCCAGGTTGAGGTGCGAGTAGTCCTGCTGCTTGAGCGGGATGTCGATCCACTTCTCCGAGGCGCTCAGCCGCGACTCGACTTCGTCGAGCGACGTCAGATACTGGTCCATTTTCTCCCGGTCCGACTTGCCGAGCCGCTTGTCGAGCGAGCGCGCGTTTTCGAGAACCGCGTCGACCAGGCGGATGCGCCGCTCGAGTTGCGCGCGCCGAGATTCCAACGAGGCCCGATCGCCGCGAAACAGGCGGTCGAATACCCGACGCGGATTGTTCTCGGCCGGGATCGGTTTCCCCTCCAGGCTGTATGAGATCGTGCCCGTTCGCGAAAGGAAACCGGTCCCACCGTCGATCGAAAGCACAAGCGACGGCTGACGACAGAATTGTTTGGTGTGCAAGGCGACAACCTGGTCGAGCGCGACCGAGTTGTAAGTGCCCGGCTTGGGCATGTGCAGCGGAGCACCGGTCAACCACATGTCTGAGCAAACGTGTGGGTCGGCCTTGGGACCGCTCGGATGGTAAAGCCCGCCCAGAAAGCTCAACTGGTTGCGAAATGGCGCGAGCGGCTCGGTCGACTTGCCGAAAACGAACTGACCGTCCGCTTCCGCCCTGGGAAACCAACTCCACTCGTCGATTCCATGCTGCGACCTGGGCAGCGACATCCCATTGGCGGTGTAAAGCGCGCAGAACCGCCGCGGAATCTGCTGGGCCACCTCATCGCCCATGGCATCCAACACAGGCAGGGCCAGCGAAACACCGGCAATGCCCTTGAGCACGGAACGACGATCAAGCCTGGCAGGCGCGGCCACGGGCATTACTCGCTGAAAAGGGGATTATCGGCAATGGGCGACCGCTACTTCTCCAAAAACAACTCGCTTTTCACGACAGACCGGATGAGGTCTTGCACGCGGTAGCCCGAAGACTCGAATTCTAACACCTTGTCCTTGAGGAATTCAAGCTCCTGGTAGCTCAGGGTGCGGCCTGTGGCATAGCCGGTTACGTGCTTGAGAAAGCTGAACGCCACCTGGTCGAGCCGCTGGTCGGCCAGGTAGGTTTTCAACGCGTTCGCGCCGGCAACCTCAGTTCCATCGGGCAACGTCGAGCGAAGATCGACGGCCTGGCCACTCTTAAGCAACCCGCTGGCGTCGAATTGCTCGAGGGGCAGCCCCCATGGATCGATGCCTGAATGGCACTTGGCGCAGCCTTGCTGATTGCGATGCCGCTCGAGTTTCTCGCGGAGCGTAAGCTGCGCACCCTCGTCGTTCGGCAGCGCGGGCACGTTGGGCGGCGGGTCGTCGGGCGGCTCGGCGATGATCTTGCGAGCCAGCCAGGCGCCGCGTTTGACGGGGTTCGATTCGCGGCCGTCCGACAGCCCGGCGAGAATTCCGGCCTGAGTCAGCACCCCGCCCAGGATTTCGCTATCGTGTTTGATCGCGACGAACTCAAACCCGCATTCCGCGCGGTCCGCCAGGTCGTAGTAGCCTGCAACGACCTCGTTGGCCACGATGAAGTCAGACTGAACCAGGTTCCGCAACGACAGGTTCTGCCGAACCAGATACGTGAGAAACTCGCTCGGCTCTTTCCGCAACTGGGTCTTGGCGTGGCGCGAAAGCTTGGGATACCGGCTCCCATCAGTCTCGACGACGTCGAGTTTGTCGAGATTCAGCCACTGCGACACGAACTCGCGGGCGAACTGGCCGAACCTGGGGTCGTGGATCATTCGCTCGATTTCGGCGTCGAGCGATTCGTCCAAGCGCCCTGCCGCTGCCAGCGACAGGAGCCGTTCGTCGGGGGCCGTGTTCCAGAGAAAGTACGACAGCTTCGACGCCAGCTCAAACGGCCCCAGGGCCTCTGCCTGGGGGCCTTCGCTGTTCTCGATCAGGAACAGGAACTGTGGTGATGTCAGCACGACGAGCAACGCGTCTTTGACACTTTGCCGGAAGTCGCCGGAGCGCACGAATGAATCGCTCCACACGGCGACGAGCGACGCTTCTTCTTGCTCGGAAATGGGCCGACGAAACGCCCGCGTGGCGAACGATCGGAGGATGTCGAGGGCGTGCGCGGCCGGCTCCAATGACTGAGCCGACTCGATGAAGATGCTGCGGTGCGTCGCCGGGGGCCAGGCGTCATAATATGGCCCTTCGAATTCCACCGAGCGGATCAGCAGCCGCGGCATGTCACGGCCATCGGTATACTCGCTACGCACGCCGATTTCGCGGATGCCGGCCAAATAATTGACGTTGTCTTTTTCCACATCGGGGCTGGGAAAGTTGCCGATGGCGCCTTCGAATACGTAGTCGTGCAACTCGCCCGAGACAACGGTCTGAACTTCGCCGACCTGCGCCAGCGTACTTCCGCAGTCGCGCCGTAAGCCCAGGTGAACGCCGACGCGCGGCGAGCGCCGTTCGAAGTTCGCGAATCGCCTGGCAAGGTCGTGCGTCGTTTCCAAGGGGGTGAATAGGACACGAGTTGGCGCCGGCTTGCCGCCATATTGGGCCGTGACGGTCAGCGGACCGGCCGGTAGTCGCACGGCTAAGAAGGCCGGCTGGTGAAGCGTGCCCGAAAAGCGTCGATCGCCCAGGCTGAGCGACAGCACTTGCCGTGGTTCGGCGTTCGGCGGGGTCGGCTCGCCGGTGTCGGTTGTCAAGTACACGTCGAGCTGGTAAATTCCGGCCGCTTCGATACTGACCGTCTGTGGCTGCGCGAGATGGTCGACCGTGATCGCCCCCGCGGAGGACGCGGGCTGGTTTGCGGCGTTTGGATCGAGCAGCAGACCGTCGTCGTATTTCGCGGCCTTGACGGTGACTCGGAATCGCCCCTGGTCGGGTAATTCGCGAAGCGAGATTTTGAAGTTCGCCTTCGGCCCGTAAGTGCTGTCGACCTGGAACAATTCGTCGCTGGGAATTGCCGGTCGCAGGAGCAAGCCTTGGGAAACCGTCTGGAAAGCCAGGCCTTTGGGATATCCCTCCGCGCCGCGCATGCAGGCGTAGACCGCGTGGTAAATGCTATCGTATTCCCGCCATCCGCGCACCGTGTCGTTGCCCTGATAGCCCTCGATGAACCGATACTTCGTTCGCATGAAGAACGGCCGGAAGTCAAACGGCTTCGAGGGCTTCAACTGAGTTACCACGAAGTCTTCATTCTTGAGCAGATGGCTGAGCGCTCCGAGAATCAGCGTGTCCGCACATGGCGCCGGGTTGATGTTCGTTCCCAGATCCATCCGGAAGTTCTGGATCTCGGGCGGCGACGCCTCGTCGACGATGCACCGATCGAGCGCCTTTTCGGCAATGCTGAAATAGGCCTCGATCAGTAATGGCGATAACAGCATCGCCTGGGAATTGTTCAAGAAACCATCCTTGGAGACCGTGTCGGGCGGCAGCACGTCCGTCAAATCGTCGTCGAGTCCCAACAAATCTCGCAGCGTGTTGCGATACTGGGCGACGGTGAGCCGGCGCACCGAGCCGTTCTTGTCCTGTTTACGGGCTCGGGCCAGGGAGATTGCGTCGTCGACCCAGTCGGTGAGCAACCGTCTCTCTTCGGCGGCAGGCTGCAGTTCGTCATCGGGCGGCATCGTCGCGTCGGTTAGCTGCTTCTGGATGTCTTTCCAAAGGAAAGCTTGTCTGCCTTCCAGCGAGCCGTCTAAGTGATCGACGCGAATGCCCGACTTCATATTGTCGGGATCATGGCAGCGCAGGCAGTATTTCCCGAGTAGCGGCTTGATCTGCTCTTGGAATCGCTTTTGGATTGCCTCGCCTTGGACGCTGGGGTCTCCTTGGGCGCCTGTTTGCTGGGCGAGCAGGGTCGCACCCAGGAATAGCTGGGTCGCGATCGTCAGCGTCGCGGCGGCAAAAGACGAGACCGACCGTCGATAGGAGTTCGCGTGCGCCATGGATTCATCGCCTTCCGCACACTTGCACGACTCGGTAACACGTCAGTCCAGTCGTCCCATGACGAACGCGGCCGACGTGATTATCGCACAGCCAGATCCTGGTCCCGGTAGGTACCTGGACCAGGCCAGTCGGCGTTCATTTTGGCAGGTGGGAGCTTGGCAGGTGGGAGCCCCATTCTGGTCGTGTGCCCTAACACGCTCCAATTTATCCCCCGCGGGTCGGGGCGTCTAGCGTCGCCACCCCTGGGGCGCGAGATGAAGGACGTGAAAAGGATCTGGGAAGGACTTGCGCGGAGGCCTTGGCAGCCACCCAATCGAGTGTTACGACGCGGGTGGGCTGGCAGGCTCAGGAGCCGGCTTCGCCTCGGCGACGGCGTCCTTGAGGGCTTCGACGCGTTCGGCCACTTTCTCCGCCGCGGCGTGGTACGCTTCGCCTCCAGCTTCCGTGACCAGGCCGAACAAATCGGTGAGCGCCTTCTTGAGCTTGTCGGCATTGGCGCCTGCAATCGCGCCGACGGCAATGCCCGTCGTCAGGCATACCAATTCGCTACGTGTGAGGGGCATTTGTACTTCTCCGTGCTGCAATGGCCAGCCGCGTCGGGTGGCGCGGTGAAGGACGTGCACTGGTTGATTCGCGGCAACAGTTCCGATTCGCGAACCGCTCGTGTGGCACTATGACAACATACGCCATTTCGGCGCATGCGGTCCCGCCTTCCAAGTGAGACCGCACAGTTTATCGCCTTCGATTGGATCGAAGATACCGATTGAACGGGTGATGAGGGAGGTAGGCGAGCGTGGGGCGTCAGCCCTCGTTGTTCTACACAATTCGCGAGAGACGTATCGCCCCGTTCACGGGGCCTTCCGCGAAGCGGTCATAGACCCGACATTCATGCCGGGGAAAACAGGAGCGGATTATCGTATATTTAGCCCCGTTCACGGGGCTTACCAATCGTCCGGCTTAAGCCATCCCGGAAGCCCCGTGAACGGGGCTGGAAGAGAATTAAGTTGCGCGGTTTGCGAACCCGGCGTAAACGCCGGGCCGAATACGGCTGCGCCGAAGCCCCGTGAACGGGGCAAAACAGCATCCCGTCGCGGCCAAAGATGTGTAGAACAACGAGGCGTCAGCCCCCCCGGTGATCCAAGCGTATGGACGGCAGTCGCGCCCCGGATTAGGCTTTTGATGGCGGTTCAGGGGAGTAAACTAGAACTGTTACGAGTTCCTCGACGAGATAAGGCGATCCATGAAACACGCCCCCGGTGGGAAATCGACCTCGACCTCGACCCCGCCCGTGCGAATCCGCTCATCGGAGGGGCGCGTGGCTGTGCAGGCGGCCTGCTTGTTCGCCGCACGGTACGACACGGTCGTTCATTGCCTGATCGAGCGGCTCTTTCGCTTGGATGCCGTGCGCACGGTTGAGGTCGATCGTGATCGGGCAACGGTCGAAATCGAATACGATGGCAAAGCCATGTCGCCGACGGCTGCATTGACCCGCTTTTCGCAAGCTCTCGGAACTGACAACAAGTTACCAACGGAAACGGTGCTGGGTCGGGGTTTGGCGCAAGTCCCCGGGCTGGTCACGCGCGTTGAGCGAGGAGGACGACAACAAGCAAATTTCGCACCGGCGGCGTCGACCATCGACCGCCCCGTGCGGAGAGACCGCGGAGGTTTCACAACCGAAACGCTCACCGTGAGCTCGAAAGAAAACCTGGTCGACGCGGCGGAAGAGTGGCTCGTCGCCTACGATCCGGCTCCGTCAAAGGCCATCGCCTCCGCCGGCCTCTTTCCGACGCTCAACGGTGCCCGCAATAGGGAGCGCCAACTCGGGGTGCCGATCACGGGTAAATCCGGCGGAAGCCGGCTTTCGCATGGCAATTCATTTGGCGAATCGCTCCGCCGTGCCGCCAACCTTTCCGCAGCCGGTGGCTGTTTCGTGATGTCGATCGTCGGCGTCGTGACCCCTGGCATTCCCACGGTGCCATTCGTATTGGCCACGAGTTATTTCCTGGCGCGCTCGTCTCCCAAGTTGCACGCGCGGTTCAAGCGTTCCCGCCTGTTCGGGCCGATGGTTTGCGACTGGGAAGAGTACGGCGGTCTGCGACTGGGCACGAAGCTCAAATTGGTGGCAATCACGCTGGTGCTCGTGGGAGTGACCGTCGCCATCGCAGGCGTCTCGTTACCGCTGGTGATCGTGATGGGGGTGATGTGCGGTATCACCTTGATTCTCGTGCTCCGTCTTCCTACGGTGCCGGAGCGACCACCAGCAAGGCAGATCGTCCTGGTCGGCAGTTGATCGGTCGTCGCCACGGTCGGTGGTCAGGCGGTAGGCGATAGGCGTTAGGCAAACGAGGCTGAGCGAGGGAATGAATAAAGGCAACCCTGCAAAGATGGCCAAATCAGCGGCCATCTTGAGGCGCGTCAGAGCATGGTCGTGAGAACTGCGGCCGGCCTCTAGTCAGTGCCCGGTTCTTGGGCAGGTGGGCTTCGTGGTTGTCGTAGTAGCCAGCGAATGTTTCCGCCAGGCCGATCAGCGTCATTGCCGGGCACACGAACCTGGCAACCCCAAGCTCGACCTTGTTGCCCGCTCCGATAGTAGAAAAGGCCACCTTCATGCCCACGAACGTTCCGGTAAACCCAATGGCCAGGGGAAGGAGTCGGGGCGGCGAATGGGGGAATTGTAGCGAACCTGCCCGGCCAAGTCCTGTCGTAAAGCAGGGCTGCGCCGGCTTTAACCGGTCGCAGCCAGGATTGCGGGCCAGGTGTTAACCGCAACCGATGTCCCACTACCACATGGGGGAATTGCTTGCAGTCCGAGGTCTCATTGGCTTATACTGACTACTAATCCAGCGACGTCGTGCTAGTCGAGCGCGGCGGCGCCGGCCTTCCATCCATTTTCCGCCTCTGTGATTCTGCCAGCGGAGCCGGTCCCACCTGAATCGCCAACATGGCTTGCCCATCTTTTGACCGTGCCCGTAGCTTCGCGCCAGCGCGCAAAGCGCGTGGCTGGCGGGCGAGTTAGAATTACCTGCCGAGGTGCCAGCGATGAAATTGAAACTGCTTGCGACGACCCTGGCCTTTTTCTGCGCTGCGATCATGGTGCATGCCGGCGCAGTGCCCGGGCTGGCCGACGATGCCGCCGGCCAGGCCAAGCCAACGGCCAAGGTCAGCTTTTTCAAGGACATCCGCCCCATCTTTCAGGAACGCTGCCAGGGTTGCCACCAGCCTGCCAAAAAGCAGGGGGGCTTATCGATGACGACCTTCGCTGAAATGCAAAAGGGAGGCGACAGCGAACAACCGGCCTTCGAGCCGGGCAAGCCCGACGAGAGCCTGCTCATCGAACAAATCGTTTCGCAAAATGGGCAACCCCCCGCCATGCCCAAAGGGGCCGATCCGTTGAAGCCCGACCAGGTCGAGTTGCTCAAGCGTTGGATCGCCGAGGGCGCCGCCGACGACACACCTCCCTCGTCCGAAGCACTGATCGACATGCAGCACCCGCCGGTCTATAGCCAGCCGCCGGTGATCTCATCGCTCGATTTCTCGCCCGACGGCGCGCTCCTGGCAGTGTCGGGTTATCACGAGGTGCTGCTGCATAAGGGCGATGGCGGCGAACTGGTCGGCCGATTGGTGGGCATTTCGGAGCGGATCGAGTCGGCCGTGTTCTCTCCCGACGGCAAGTTCCTGGCGGTGACGGGCGGTTCGCCCGGCCGCTTCGGTGAAGTCCAGATCTGGGACGTGGCCTCCAAGACGCTCACGCTCTCGCTACCGGTCACGTACGACACGCTCTACGGGGCAAGCTGGTCGGGCGATGGCCGACTGGTGGCTTTCGGTTGTGCCGACAACACGGTACGCGCGATCGAGGCAGCGACCGGCAAGCAGGTGCTGTATCAGGGTGCCCACAGCGACTGGGTGCTCGACACGGCCTTTTCGACCGACAACTCACACCTGGTTTCGGTGGGTCGCGACGGCTCAATGAAGCTCACGGACGTTGCCACCGAGCGTTTCGAAGACAACATCACCAGCATCACCCCCGGAGCACTCAAGGGTGGGCTGATGGTCGTCCGCCGGAACACGAAAAAAGACGAGCTGTTGATCGGCGGGTCGGACGGCATTCCGAAGATCTACCAGATGTACCGCACCCAGGCGCGGCAGATCGGCGACGACTTCAACCGCATCACGCGGTTCGCGGCCGAGGCCGTGCCTGGCCGCATTTTCGCGGCCCAGTACAGCCCCGATGGCACGAAAGTGGCGATCGGCAGCAGCCTTGACGGCGATGGCGAAGTGCGGATCCTGAACGAGGCCGACGGAAAGCAGGTCCACAAGCTCGCGGAGAAACACGGCGCCGTCTACGCGGTAGCCTACCGGCCTGACGGTAAAGTGCTGGCCGTGGGCGGTTTTGACGGTACCGTGCGTTTCTTCGACCCGGACGCGGGGACGCAGGTCAAAGAGTTCGTTCCGGTACCGTTGACACCAGGCCCGCTGGCGGCGGCGAAGTAAGAGATATTGGCGGGTTTAACCCGCTCCCCTAATACACTCCAAGGAACTAAGATATTACACGCCAAGGAACTCGATCGATGAAATATGCCGTTCCCGCTTTGCTGGCGCTCGTGGTGCTTTACTCGGCCGCCGTGCAAGCTGAAGAGGTGGCCGACCGTGCGCCGGAACAGATTCCGGCGGGCGCCAAGTTCGTCGCGCTCGAAGCTTTTCCCGCCGCGGTCCAACTCAAGCACCCCTACGAGTACGCGCAGCTTCTGGTCACCGGCGTGTTGGAGTCGGGTGAGCGGATCGATGTCACTCGGCTGGCGCAAGTCGCGGTGCCCGAGGCGCTGGTGAGCGTATCGCCCACCGGACAGGTCCGCCCCAAGGCTGACGGAAGTGGCGAATTGAAGTACACCGTCGCCGACAAGACGATCGCCGTACCCGTCAACGTGGGCGGACAGAAAGACGCGTACCCGGTGAGCTTCGTGCGCGATGTTGCGCCGGCGTTGTCGAAACTGGGTTGTAACGCCGGCACCTGCCACGGCTCGGCTAACGGCAAGAATGGTTTCAAGCTTTCGCTACGCGGCTACGATCCCTTGTTCGACCACCGGGCGCTGACCGACGATCTGGCGGGACGCCGCTTCAACCGCGCCGCTCCCGACCAAAGCCTGATGCTGCTCAAACCGTCGGGTGGCGTGCCGCACATGGGCGGGGTGCCGATGCGCCGCGGCGAGCCGTATTACGAGTTGCTGAAGGCTTGGATCGTGGCCGGTGTCAAGCTCGATCTCGACAGCCCGCGCGTGGCGTCGATCGAAGTGTTCCCCAAGAACCCCGTGATCGCGCTACCCGGCATGAGACAACAGATGGCCGTGGTGGCCACCTATACCGACGGCCGGGTCCGCGACGTGACGGCCGAAGCTTTCATCGAAAGCAGTCTGACCGAAAAGGTCGAGGTCGATAAGCAAGGGCTGGCCACGGCGGTGCGCCGTGGCGAGGCGGCGATCTTGGCGCGCTTTGAAGGTGCCTACGCGGCGACTACGGTTGTCGTTATGGGCGACCGAGGCGGTTTCGAGTGGCGTGAGACGCCGGAAAACAACCACATCGACACCCTGGTCTACAACAAGCTCAAGAAAGTCAAGATCCTGCCCAGTGAGTTAGCCAGCGACGGCGATTTCATGCGCCGCGTGTACCTCGACCTGATCGGCCTGCCGCCTCGATCCGAGGAGGTGCGCTCCTTTTTATCCGACGCGCGCGACACCAGGATCAAGCGCGACGAGCTGATCGATCGACTGCTTGGCAGTCCGGAATTCGTCGAGCACTGGACGAACAAATGGGCCGACCTGTTGCAGGTCAACCGCAAGTTCCTGGGCGAGGAAGGGGCCTGGGCGTTTCGCAACTGGATTCGCCAGGCGGTCGCCGGCAATCTGCCTTACGACCAGTTCGTGTATTCGGTGCTCACGGCCAGCGGTTCGACCATGGAAAACCCGCCGGCCTCGTACTTCAAGGTGCTTCGCGACCCAGGCGACGTGATGGAGAACACTACGCAGTTGTTCCTGGCGGTACGCTTCAATTGCAACAAGTGCCATGACCACCCCTTCGAGCGTTGGACGCAGGACCAGTACTACCACCTGGCAGCGTATTTTGCCCAGGTCGGCCGCAAGCCCGCCCCTGAATTCGCGGGGCGCGTGATCGGCGGCACCGCCGTCGAGCAACCTTTGCCGTTGGTCGAGGTCGTTTTCGACCAGGCCGGCGGTGACGTCAAGCACATCCGCACAGGGCAGGTCGCGGGGCCTTCGTTCCCCTACACGCACCAGGGGCAGGTGCCGGCCGAGGCCGCGCGCCGCGAGCAGTTGGCCCGTTGGATCGCGTCGAAGGACAACCCCTATTTTGCCAAGAGCTACGTCAACCGTATTTGGGGCTATTTGCTGGGGGCGGGCATCATCGAGCCGTTAGACGACATCCGCGCCGGCAATCCGCCGACCAACCCCGAGTTGCTCGATCGCCTGACCAAGGACTTCATCGACGGCGGTTTCAACGTGCGCGAGCTGTTCCGCGAAATCTGCAAGTCGCGGGTCTACCAGCACTCGCTGGAGACGAACACTTGGAACCAGGACGACGACATCAACTACTCACACGCCATCGCCCGGCGGCTGCCGGCCGAGACGTTGTACGACGCGGTGCATGCGGCCACGGGTTCTGAAATTCACCTGCCCGGCATGCCCGCGGCGTACCTGGCGACGCAACTGCCCGACAGCGGCGTCGCGCTCGCCGATGGCTTCCTTGATCTTTTCGGCAAACCGGCGCGCGAAAGCGCCTGCGAGTGCGAGCGATCGACGGGCGTGATGCTGGGCCAGGCACTGAACCTGGTCAACGGTCCGACGATCGCGCTGGCGATTGCGGACCCGAACAACCGAATCGGCAAGCTGGTGGCCGCGGAAAAGGATGACGCCAAGGTGGTCGAAGAGATCTTCATGTCGATCTTGTGCCGCATGCCGACGGCGCAAGAAACCGTTGCGTCGGTCGGGGCGTTCAAGTCGGAAATGGACGAACAAGTCAAGCGCGCCGCCGAGCTGGCCGCATATGAACGAGACCAGCTTCCGTTGAAGCAGGCGGAATGGGAAAAGAGCTTCTCCTCGGCGGTCTGGCAAGTGCTCGAGCCGGCGACGCTGGCCTCGGCTGGTGGAGCGACGCTCACCAAGCAGGCCGATGGCTCGGTGCTGGTCAGTGGCGCATTGCCGGCGAAAGACACCTACACGTATACCACCAAAACCGAGGCGGTAGGAATCACCGGCCTCCGCTTGGAGCTGCTCCCCGACCCGAGTCTCGCGGCCAACGGTCCGGGCCGCGCGCCCAACGGCAATGTGGTGCTCAACGAGTTCAAGGTCGCGGCCGCCCCGGCCGCCGACGCGAACCAGGCCCAGCCCGTCGCGTTGAAAAACGCACAGGCCGATTTCTCGCAGGATAGTTACCCAATCGCGGCAGCCATCGACGGCAACGCCGAGCCGGCGAGCGGTTGGGCGCTGGCACCTAAATTCGGCGAGCCGCACGTGGCCGTATTCGAAACGGCGCAGAACGTAGGCCTGGCCGGTGGCACGACGCTTTCGATCACGCTCGACCAGCAATTCGATCAGCATTCGATCGGCCGTTTCCGGATTTCCGTAACGACGTCGCCCAGGCCGTTGCGGCTGCAAGCCCCTCCGGCGCCGATTGCCGCTATTTTGGCCGTCGCCCCGGCGGCGCGTACACCGGAGCAATTGGCCGAGTTGAGCAAGCATTTCCGCGCCCAGGACGCCGAATTGGCTCGCCTGACCGCAATAGTGGCTCAGGATGCCCAGAAACCGGACGCCTATCGTCTGTTGGGCGCGCAAGATCTGGCGTGGGCGCTGTTGAACAGCCCTGCGTTCTTGTTCAATCGGTAAAGAGCAAGTCCCTGGCCTCTTACGAGGAAAAACAAACAGGGGCGTTGCCACCGGCTATCACAGCGCCGCACCGTTGGTGCTATTTCCGGCAACCCCAGCGAGCGCTCGCTGCATATTTGTGAAATTGCCGCTCTCCAAGGTTGGTGGCAAAGGGCTTGCGGCAAGCGGGATCGCCCATTTGTGAAGACATGTCGCGCCGCCGCCAAAAGAAAACCCAACATCCGCCGCGTCGTGTCGAACCAACGTCGACACCGCAATCGAAGCCCGTCGCGTCGGTCCCGGCCTGGCATTGGTTCCTGGTGTGTGCGTCGCTTCCGCTGGTGTTCCTGGCGGCGAAGTTGAACCTCGACCTGTGGCACGACGAAATCTATACGGTAACCGAGTTTGTCTCGCGCGGACCATGGCAGATTGTCACGGACTACTCGGCGCCCAACAACCATGTCTTATATTCGCTCGTGCTCTGGCCGTTTTACCTGGTCGGCGATTCGAGTTTCGTGCTGCGTCTCCCGTCGCTGGCCTGCGCGGCGGGCACGCTTTGGCTGGTATTCAGGCTTGCGTATCGCCTCGCCGGTTTGCCGGCGGCGATGGCGGCGACCGCGACCTTGGGGCTGAATCAGATGTTCCTCGTCCACGCCATCCAAATCCGCGGATATAGCCTTTCGATGCTGCTGGCGGCGTGCCTGGCCGACCTTGCACTGGCCGAGCCCAAGGGGCGGACTCGTTTGCGGTTTGTCACCGTGGCGCTGGTGGGAGCGGCGTTTCTCTACGTTTTGCCGACCAATCTGTTGTTCTTCCTTCCGCTGGCGGCCGCTGCGATCGTATGGATAGGCCGTGGGGCAAGTTCTCAATTGGACAAAGTTCCTGTTGTACGGCAGGTTGGAAACCTGCCCCACGAGGATGGCACCACGGAAAAGGATTCCCACGGAGAAGTGTCGAATGCCAAATCCAAAATCCAAAATCCAAAATCCAAAATCTTAACCGAGGCGAGTGCCTGGTCCGCTGCGATCGTGCTTGCCGCGGTCTCGTACGCGCCGATCTTCCGGCAGGTGCTGGAACATGCCGGGCCGAAAGGCCCCTTTTCCTGGCACGCGCTTTGGTCCCCCGCCTCGGCGTTCTTCTCGGCCGCCGGCCGCGATGTGCTTCCGCTCCTGCCTCTTTGGTTGGCGGGAGTTTTCTGCTGCGCCCGGCGCCTTGGCCACCCGCCGCGGGCCATTGAAATCGCTTTGCCGCTGATGTGCCTGGTCGTCGTCGCGGGTGCATTCGTATTGACGGGATTCCTGGGCACCAGCCCATTCACGCGCAATTACACACCACTGTTGCCGATCATGGCGATCGGCGCCGGCTGGTCGCTGGCTGAATTGTTGGAAGCGGTCCGTCGGCGCTGGATGGAGTGGCTACCCGTAGCGGTGTCGGGCGTGGCTGGAATGTTGATCGTGCTGGCCGTTTTGGCGCCAACGGTCGTCACCTATCCCGGGCGGCTGGGCGAGGCTTGCAGCCAGGGTCGCCCCCAGGATGGGTATTTCAATTACTATGCCACCAATTATCGCCCCTCGGATGTGGTCGAGGCCTTGTCGGAATGGATACTTCACGACGAGAGTTACTTGATCGTCTACGCGCAAGATGACCACTGGAACCTCGCCTACTACTTGAGCCGCTCCGCGGTGGAGCACTATTCGGCGCCATTGCGAGGGTCCGCCGGGGTGGTGGTCTACGTCGTCGCGCCTCAAGCCGCGGATTGGGATGAACTTTCGGTCCAATTGGGCGTGCGCGAGGATGAACTGCGCGGTTGGCCGATGTTGCGCGACTTCGGTTACTACCGCGTGTACCGTTCGCCGAAGCCACACCGCTTGCCAACACGCCCCGAATCGGAACAATAATCGACTTTCCCACGACGTCTCTTTCACGCATGACCAACGCCTACGTCCAGACCCGCTCGCTGACCAAGCGATACGGTCGTCTCACCGCACTCGACGATTGCGGATTGGAAATCCGCAGGGGCGAGGTGTTCGGATTGCTCGGCCCCAATGGATCGGGCAAAACGACTTTGTTGCGCCTGCTGATGGGGTTCCTGCGGCCCAGCGCGGGCGAGGCGACGATCGACGGCCTCGACTGTTACCGCGAGAGCGTCGCGGTCCACCGCCGCGTGGCCTATCTGCCGGGCGACGCGAAGCTTTTTCCCCAGATGCGCGGCCGCGACGTACTGCGATTCTTCAGCCGCGTGCGGCGCAACGCCGAGCTCACCCGCTCGCTGGCCCTGGCTGAGCGGCTCAAGCTCGATCTCTCGCGGCGCGTGGCGGCGCTGTCTACCGGCATGCGGCAGAAGCTGGCGCTGGCCGCCGTGCTGGCTTTCGACACGCCGTTGGTGGTGCTCGACGAGCCAACCAGCAACCTCGACCCGACTGTCCGTAGCGACGTCTTGGCGCTGGTGCGCGAAGCGCGCTCGGCGGGCCGGACGGTGATCTTTTCGTCGCATGTGCTTGACGAAGTCGAGCAGGTTTGCGACCGCGTCTGCATTCTGCGAAGCGGGCGGTTGGTGCACTTGCAGCTCATGGCCGAATTGCGCCGCCAACACCGAATCCGTGCCACGCTGACCGCGCCCTTGCCGATGGTGCCGCCCGCGTTGGCCGGCCAGTTGGAAATTGCCGTCGACGACGACCAGCTCACGGTGCTCACGCCCGGAGAACTGTCACCCTTGTTGGGTTGGCTGGCCACTTTGCCATTGGCCGAGGTCCAGATCGAGCCGGTCGGGCTTCGCGCCGTTTACGATCGCTACCACGCTTCGGCAAATGGAAACCCCACATGAACCGTGCCTTGTGGATCAAAGCGATCAGCGACGCGCGGCCACTATTGATCGGGCTGACTGTCTTGTTATTCGGGTTCCATTGGCTCTTCGTGTGGCTGACGAGCCTGTTCAAGCCTGACGCGCTGGATACGATCTACAAATCGTTTCCGCCACAGCTATTGGCGCTCTTGGCGGTTCCCTTGGCTAAAATGATGTCGCCCACGAGCCGCATCGCGATGGCCTACATCGACCCGGTGGTGGTCTTTGCCACGGTCACCTGGGGCATTGCCCGCGGATCCGATTGCGTTAGCGGCGAAATTGAACGTGGCACCATGGAAATGCTGCTGGCCCAGCCGGTGCGCCGCGTGTCGGTGATCTGGACCCACGCCGTTGTCACCACCATGGGAGCGGCGATTATGTCGATTGCTTCCTGGCTGGGCACCTGCCAGGGGCTGGCAAGCGTCGATTTTGGCGTCGACGTTTCGCGGGCCCACTTCGTGCCCGGGGCGCTGAACCTATTCTCCCTGATGTTCTTTCTGGCCGCGGCCAGCACATTCGTCTCGGCGTGGGGGAGCTTCCGCTGGCGAACCATCGGTGTGATGGGCGCCTTTTATGTCGTCGAATTGGTGCTCAAGGTCATTGCCCGGCTGGCGCCTCGATTCGATTGGCTGATGTATGCCACCTTTTTGGGGGCTTACGAGCCACAAGTGATGATCATCGAGCCGGAAAAGGCTTGGGCGATGTCGCTGAGCCATGATAGCACGCTGGTCGGCTTGGGACTGTTGTGCTATCTGGCGGCGGCGGTCGTGTTTTCGCGGCGAGATTTACCGGCGCCCTTGTAGGGCGTACCGAACAAGCTCGCATGGCGTCGAATGCGCCTTTCAGGCATAATGCCGCCCGTTTTACACCCCCCAGGGGCTTGCGCCCGGATGGATCGATAGGGAGTTGCCGCCATGAACGTTCGCGTACCGGGTTTGCTGTTCGTCGCTGTCGTCGTCGGCGGCCTGGCGATTTCGCAGGCGCGTGCCGACGACCCAGGCCAGGAAGATCTCGACCGGGCGATCGCGGCCAAGTTGAACGCCGATTCGTTCCGCGCTCTCGGCGATGTGGCCGACCTATGCCAAAGCGCGATCGACAAGGGCCTGACGCCTGCAAACCTCGACTTCGCCAAGCAGATGCTGGCAGGCGCACTGCTCGAACGGGCTTCGGCCGTTTGTGCTCCGCTGTTGGGGGGCGGTATGCCCGACGAACAGTGGCCCATGCGCCGGCGCGTGGCAATGCAGGATCTCGATCGAGTGATCGAATGCGATCCTCGCCAGCCGTTGGCCCAGGTCATTATAGCCCAATTGCAGTCACTGCCCGGTGGCAATCGCGAACAGGCGCTGGCGGCGCTGGATGCAGCCATCGAATTGACCGGCGAAGACCAGGAACTACGGGCCGAAGCATTGCGATTGCGCGCAGGTTTGCGCAGCGATGCCGCAGACCGTCTGGCCGATCTCGATCAGGCGGTGCAATTGACGCCGTCCGATCCAAGACCGCTCCGCGCCCGTGGCGAATTGCGGCTTTCGCTGAACAAAGCCAATGAGGCGCTGGCCGATTTCGACGCGGCGCTCGTGCTGGATCCTGGCAACGCGGCGACGCATGAGGCCCGCGGGATGACCCAGGGAATGCTCAAGAACTGGGACGAAGCGCGCGCGAGTTTCACGCGCGCCGCCGAACTCGAGCCGGGTTCGACGATCCCTTACGTCGAGCGTGGGCGGATCAACTTCCTTGACGGTGACATCGAGGCAGCGCTGGCCGACGCTTCGGCGGCATTGGAGATCGACTCCAACGATCTGGCGGCATTGCATTTCCGCTCGCAAGTGCTGGGGTCGGCCGGCAAGCTCGAAGAGGCGTTGGCCGACATCAACCAGGTGCTGGTCATTCGGCCTGGATTCGTGGACGGCTTGAGAATCTGGGCCACACTGATCGTCATGACGGGCAAGGTACCCGCCACAACCGCCGCGTTGGAACGACGGAGCGAGCGTCGTCCCGACGACGTGATCACGTTCGTCCGCCTTGGGATGCTCTATTCGGCTGAGAAGCGAAATGACGACGCCATCAGAGCATACACGGCGGCCTTGCGACTGGAGCGAGAAGCCGCCTTGGTTTACCAGGGACGGGCCGACGCGTACTTGAACATCGGCAAACAACGCGAGGCTATCGCCGATTACAACTCGGCCCTGGAGCGCGAGCCGGCGAATAGTGGTGTGCTCAACAACCTGGCCTGGGTCTTGGCCACGTCGCCCGATGCCTTGCTTCGCGATGGTCGCCGCGCCATCGAACTGGCAACGAGGGCTTGCGAGTTGACCGAATATCGCGCGGCGCACATTTTGAGCACGCTTGCGGCCGGCTATGCTGAAGTAGGCGACTTTGCCGCCGCCCAACGTTGGAGCGACAAAGCCGTTGGGCTGGGCGACGAAGCAACGAAAACGCAGTTGATCCAAGAGTTGGCCAGCTACAAGGCCGGCAAGCCCTGGCGCGAGCTGCAAAACGAATCGCCGACGCCCAGCGAAGCTCCGACCCAGAAGTCGGCCAAGAAAGAGACTCCTAAGCCGCGGTAGCCTGTGGCGAATGTTTGCCTCTGAGCGGGTCGTAAAACTTGTGAGAGAGTCATAGGGTGGGCCCCCCCGACTTTCCTATACTGCCACCAGCCACCGTGAATTTCTCATTTTCGGTCGCGTGCGGTATAACTGTCAGGCTGGAAAGCCTAACCTACAATGAACCGCGTCGATGCCTACGCCCTGGTGTGCGAGTATACGCAAAGCGACAGCCTGCGCAAGCACATGCTGGCTGTCGAAGCGGCGGTGCGAGCCTATGCGCGAAAATTCGGCGAAGACGAGGAGAAATGGGGCATCGTCGGCCTGCTGCACGATTTTGACTACGAGCGCTGGCCAGACCCACCCGACCATCCACTCAAAGGAGCTGAGATCCTGGCCGCGAAGGGTTATCCAGACGAATTGATCTATGCCATCAAATCGCACGCCGACTATCTGCCCGACTGTCCCCGCGTCGCTCCCTTACACAAGACGCTCTACGCCTGCGATGAATTGGCGGGCTTCATCGTGGCGGTGGCCATGGTGCGGCCAGAAGGGCTGGCGGGCATGCAGGCCAGCAGCGTGAAAAAGAAACTCAAACAGAAGAGCTTCGCCGCGGCCGTCAAGCGTGAAGATATCACCCGCGGCGCCCTTGATCTCGGCGTTGATCTCGACGCCCATATCCAGTTTGTCATCGAGGCGCTGCAGCCAATTGCCGGCGAGCTCGGGCTGTCGCGGTGAAATCCGTTGACATCCGCCGCCACACGGGATGTAATGAAGGCTTGATCCTCCCTTGAGCTCCAACGGCGCGCCGGGCACTGCGCACGCGCCGGATACCTCCCTGTGCGAGCTTACTGTCATGCGTTCGACTCCACCTGGCAACCTATTCGGACTGATTGCCGCCATTTTGGTTGCCGCGGCCAACGCTCGGGCAGGTGAACCACCGGCGACAGCCAAAGTACTTCCGCCGCCGGCCGAGCAGGCGATCGATTTCGTTCGCGACATCCAGCCGCTCTTGGCCAAGCGTTGCCATTCGTGCCACAGCGCGGAAAAGGCCGAAGCGAGCCTGCGACTCGACGCCAAGGACGAGGCACTCGCAGGCGGCGTGAACGGCCCGGCATTCACGCCCGGCAAGAGCGCGGAGAGCCGATTGATCCAATACGTATCCGGTATCAATGACGAAGGGACGGTGATGCCGCCCGAGGGCCAGCCCCTTACGGTCGCCGAAATTGGCCTTTTACGCGCTTGGATCGATCAGGGTGCCATCTGGCCCGATGATGCGGTGGCGGCCCGCAAGCACGCCGATCATTGGTCGTTCCAGCCGGTTCACCGCCATATGCCACCGGTGGTGCGGCATAGGGATCGCGTTCGCAATCCGATCGACGCATTTGTGTTGGCCAGGCTCGAAACGCTGGGCATCGAGCTGGCGGCCGAGGCCGACCGCGCGACGCTCATTCGCCGGCTTTCCTTCGACCTGATCGGCCTTCCGCCGACTCCCGCGGAGGTCGACGAGTTCGTGACTGATCCGCGCGGCGATGCTTATGATCTGCTGGTCGATCGGCTGCTCATATCCGCGCACTACGGAGAACGCTGGGGACGGCACTGGCTCGACCTGGCCCGCTACGCCGATAGCGACGGGTATGAAAAAGACACCGGCCGGCCACATGCTTGGCGTTGGCGGAACTGGGTGATCGACGCGCTGAACCGCGACCTGCCGTTCGACCAGTTCACGATCCGCCAATTGGCCGGCGACTTGTTACCCGAGGCCGACGACGACGCGCGGATCGCCACGGGCTTCCACCGTAACACGCTCACCAACCGCGAAGGGGGCGCCGACCAGGAGGAAGATCGCGTCAAGAAAACAGTCGATCGCGTGAACACCACCGGATCGGTTTGGCTCGGGCTGACCATTGGCTGCGCTCAGTGCCATAGCCACAAGTACGACCCGATCGCGCAACGGGAGTACTATGGTCTGTACGCCTTCTTCAACAGTCTCAATGAGGTTGAAATCCCCGCCCCGCCGGCCGATGAGATCGCCGCGTTTCAGACGGCGAAGCAAGCTTTCGACGCTCTGCACGCCTCCTACACTGCCGCCATCAGTCGATACGAACAAGAAACGCTACCGATTCGGCTGGCCGAGTGGGAACGAATCCTCGACCTTGGTAAGTTGACGACTTGGACCGTTTTGCCGCCTTCCGGCGCCGTTTCGGCGGGTGGCGCGACGTTGGCGGTGCAAGCCGACGGTTCGCTCCTGGCAAGCGGCCCAAGCCCTCCTGCCGATACGTACGCACTCAGTGCCAAGACGGACCTCAAGGGAATTACCGCCATTCGGATCGAAGTGCTCGCCGACCCGAGCCTGCCTTCACAAGGTCCCGGTCGGACGCCGCACGGCAATTTCGTGCTCTCCGAGCTGCGAATGACAGCCACGGCGGCCAGCGGCGAAGCGAAACCCGTTCTTTTCGACAAGGCCTCGGCTGACTTCGCGCAGGGCGGTTTTCCCGCCGAGCATGCTTTCGACGGCAATGCCAATACCGGCTGGGCGATCGTCCCGCAAGTGAGCCGCGACCATGTTGCCGTGTTCAAAATTAAGCAACCATTCGGTGGAGGAGGAGGTACGCTGCTCACGATCACGCTCGACCAGCAGCACGGCTTACAACACACGATCGGCAAGCTTCGACTGGCGGTTACGACATCGACGAATCCCATCGCCGCCGGTGGAATATCCGCCGAACTGGCGGCGATTCTCGCCAAGCCTTCAAGCGAGCGCAGCCCAGATGAGCAAACGGCCGTGGCCTATTACCATCGCACGATCGACCCAGGACTGGCCGAGTTGGAACGTGCCGCCGCCGAACACGCCAAGCAAGCGCCGATGGATCCGGGCAGCGTGACCAAGGCCCAGGCGCTGGTGGAAGTCGATCCGCCGCGGCCTACGCGGGTGATGATTCGCGGCGACTTTCTCCGGCCCGGCGCCGAGGTCGAGCCGCTCGTGCCGGCCGTGCTGCCACGCCTGGCTGCTCGCGGCCCGCGGCCCGATCGGCTCGACCTGGCAAAGTGGCTGGTCGACCCGGCCAACCCGCTCACCGCGCGGGTTACGGTGAACCGCGTCTGGATGAAGTACTTTGGTCGCGGGCTCGTGGCGACCGACGACGACTTCGGTACGCAAGGCGAGCCGCCGACCCACCCCGAGCTGCTCGATTGGCTGGCCAGTGAGCTCATTGCGCGAGGCTGGAGCTTGAAGTCGCTGCACAAGTTGATCGTCATGTCGTCCACGTATCGACAGTCCTCGGCGGTGCGTCCCGAATTGATCGATCGCGACCCGAACAATCTGCTGCTTGCCCGGCAACGGCGATTGCGGGTCGAGGCGGAGACAATACGCGATCTGTCGCTGGCGGTCAGCGGACTATTGAACCGCAAGGTTGGCGGGCCGAGCGTGCGGCCGAAGCAACCGGCCGGAATTTCAGAGCTGACGTATTCGGGCAGCGCGCACTGGGACGAGAGCCAGGGAGCTGACCGCTATCGTCGCGGGTTTTACACCTGGTTCCAGCGCACCAGCCCTTACCCGATGCTCATGACCTTCGACGCACCCGATTCGAACGTGGCCTGCACGCGGCGCGAGCGCTCGAACACGCCGCTCCAGGCATTGACGCTCTTGAACGACCCCGTATTTTTCGAGTGCGCCCAGGCCCTGGGACGAAGGATCGTCGTCGAAGCACCGCGAACGGCCGACGCGGCGACGACGCTCACGGAACGTTTGCGCTATGGCTTCCGGCTTTGTCTCGGCCGTGCGCCGACGCCTGAGGAGCTTGCCGATCTGGCGGAACTTTATGCCGGCGAACTGGCGCTGGCGGAAGCCGACCCGACAGGCGCGGCGACCCTTGCTGGCGGTGAGCCCCGACCCGAGGGAGCAAGTCAGGCCGAGCTGGCCGCATGGATCGTGGTCGGACGGACATTGCTGAACTTGGACGAGCTCATCAGCAGGGAGTAGGTTTGGCTTTCCAGCCTGACGGGATCACGGGTTGGTTGTTCCTGCGCGTTGCGCGCTAGCAAATCTTCCGTCGCTCCGCGGCCATGCGATTGCTTTATTGGATCCAGTCGGCGGCCGTGCGCACTTGAAATTGAGGCTTCACCAGTTGCTTTGGCACGAGTGTCGGCCAATAGGCGAACACCGGCCGCGGCTGGGGACGGCCACTTGCGTAGCCGGCCAGGCCGGCGGGCCCGCTGGTGGCCAATGGAGCGAACTCCTTGGCGAACCGCTCGACTGATTCGCGCCGCGGGTCATGGACCGAAAGCCGCAACACCACCTCGCGCAGCTCCGCCGGTGGAGAGGCCAGACCCGGGACGCCCTCGCCCGCTCCCAGACACTCGACATACGACCGCCCGAATTCATGGCCCGCCATTCGCAACCGGGCAAGCACGAATTCGGCGCACGCCCGGGCCTTGGCCACTGCGTCGCGGCCGTAGACCAGCATCTGGCCGGTGGCCATATAGCCAGCGCGGTACGCCAACGACACCTTATAACTCGCGGGAGCAGGTCGGCCGGTGGCGCCTCGCAGCGCTACCCGATCGTGACCTAGTTCCTCGATCTCAACCGTCGTGAAATCGAGATCGACGTCTGGAGTGAGATAATGCGCAGGGTCGCCAATCTCGTACACGAGTTGTTCGGCAACGGTCTCTCGATTGACGATGCCGCCGGAGCCAGCCGGCTTGGCGATCACGAGGTCGCCGGCGTCGTCGAGCTCGGCGATCGGGTAGCCGACATGGGCAAGATCGATCTCCCGCCAGTGCGGGTAGAAACCGCCGGTGGCCTGCGCGCCGCATTCGATCATGTGTCCGGCGACGCTTGCACCAGCCAGGCGCCGCCAATCGTCCCAGTTCCAGCCGAATGCATGCACGGCCGGACCGACCGTGAGCGAAGCGTCGGCCACTCGACCGGTGATGACGATCCGCGCGCCGGAGTCGAGGCTCCCTGCGATTTCGCGGGCACCGAGGTAGGCATTGGCACTCACCACCGGCTCATTGAGTGTTGCCAGCGGTTGGCCCGTATCGAGATTCGTCAGCGCGCAGCCGGCGGCTTGGAGCGCCGCGAGGTCGGTCAACAGATCGTCGCCCGTCACGACTCCGATGGGAGTATCGGCCAGGCCCGCCTTGGTCAGAATTCGCGCCGCGGCGTGGGCGCAGCTTGTGGGGTTCATGCCACCCGCATTGGTCACCAGTTTGAGCCGTGGCTGAGCTTTCAAGGCCGGCAAGAGGCTGTCGAGCACGCCAAGAAAGTCTTCGGCGTATCCGGCGGAAGGGTCTTTCTCGCGCACGCGGGCAAGAATTGAGAGGGTCAGCTCGGCGAGGTATTCCAAGGTCAGGTAATCGACTTCGGTCGCCTCGACCAAGTGCCGCGGCGCGTCGACGTTGTCGCCCAGAAAACCGGCGCCGTTGGCGATTTTGAGAATCATGCTCATGTCATTCCCAGTTGCCTCGAGCCGCCGCTTCCATCGCGAATCACACCTGAAATACGCCCAGCCGAAACGGTTCCTGGTCGACATGCCGCGTGGCGAGTTCGAGAGCGAAAATCAACTCCTCGCGTGTCTGCGTGGGATCGATGATCCGGTCGACCCAACCGCGCGCGGCACCGTATCGCACGTCCATCTGCCGGTCGTAGTCGCCCTTGACCTTCTCACGCAGCCGAGTCAGCGCTTCGGCGTCGACCGTTTCACCCTGGCGTTGAAGGCTTTTGATCGTGATGTCCAGCAAGGTCGAAGTGGCCTGCTCGCCCCCCATCACGGCGCAACGGGCCGACGGCCAGGCGAAGATCAGCCGCGGGTCGAAGGCCTTGCCGCACAAGGCGTAATTGCCCGCTCCAAACGAACCGCCGACAAGCACCGTGAGCTTGGGTACGCGGCTGTTGCTGATGGCGTTGACCAGCTTGGCGCCGGCCTTGATGATGCCAGCGCGTTCGCTGTCGCGGCCGACCATGAAGCCGTTGACGTCCTGCAAAAAGACGATCGGCAGCCAATCCTGGTTGCAGTTCATGATAAAGCGGGCCGCCTTCTCGGCGCTGTCGACATAAAGTACGCCGCCGAACTGCACCGGGCCGTCGGCAGGTCGGACCTGGTGGTGCTGGTTGGCGACGATCCCGACGGGAAATCCGCCCAGGCGCGCGGTCCCGCAGACGACCGATTGCCCATACTCGGCTTTGTATTCGTCGAATGTGCCGCCGTCGACCAAACAATCGAGCACGTCGCGAATTTCGTAGTTCTGCCGCGGATCGGGGCTGACGATCACTTCGATATCGGTCGCGGGCCGCGCGGGCGCCTGCGCTGCGTGACGGGTGAACGGCGCGTGGGGCTGCGGCGGATCGGGCGCCACGGCCGCGGCCAGCCTTCGCAGTCGCGCGAGGCAGGCTTCGTCGTCGACATCGCGATAGTCGATCGTGCCACTCACCTGGGCATGCATCGTTGCCCCGCCCAACGCCTCGCTCGAGACCTCCTGGCCGATTGCGCTTTTCACCAACGCCGGACCGGCCAGGTAAAGGCCCGAGCCGTCGGTCATGAGCAGCTTGTCGCACAAGACGGGAAGGTAGCCCCCGCCGGCAACGCAGTTGCCCATGATCGCGGCGATCTGGCCCAGTCCAGCGGCCGAGAGCACCGCGTTGTTGCGAAAGATTCGGCCAAAATCATCCTCGTCGGGAAATACGTCTTCTTGCAACGGCAGGAACACTCCAGCCGAATCGACCAGGTAGATCAAAGGCAGCCGGTTCTGAAAGGCGATCCGCTGACAGCGAAGCACCTTCTTGGCCGTGGCGGGGAAGAAAGCTCCGGCCTTGACCGTGGCATCGTTGGCGATGATCATCTGCCGCCGGCCGGCGACCGTGGCAAGGCCGCAAACCACTCCGGCCGCGGGGGCTCCGCCCCACTCCGCATACATCTCCCAGCCGGCCCATAGCCCGATTTCGACAAACGCCGTGCCGGGGTCAATGAGGCGTTCGATCCTCTCGCGAGCCGTGAGCCGACCCTTGGCGTGTTGCCTTTCGATCGCCTCCGTACCGCCCCCGAGAGCGATCTCCCGCTCCATTTCGCGGTGGCGGTGAGTGAGGTCGCCGAGCGAGTGCGTCGGGCTTGAGGCGTGGGGCGGCATTGTGGTGTTGGCGTCGATTGTCAAAGTTGCTGACAGTGAGCCGCCATCTTAACAGTCGCCCGAGTTGGGCGGGAGGGTGTTCCGGAAGCCGCAGCAGTCTGCGAGTGTCGCTTTCTTGAACTACAGCGCCCTCAGTTTGATTCGATGTGCGTCGCCGACCATCGTGTCGCTGGTCGTGGGGCCAGCGGAATTCCGATGACGAATGACCCGTTACCGGTCACGGCACGCCAATTGCGGTACTGAGAAGCAATAAGATAACTGAGAAGCAATAAGATAACTGAGAAGCGTCTACAACCCGCAGAGGAGTTTCTGACCATGAATACCCGATTGGTGACGATGCTTCCGGCGGCGCTGCTCATTGTGATCTGGACAACGGCTGCCAAGGCGCAGTACCGCCGTCCTTACTCTGGCGTCGGAGCTGCCGGCAGTTTTCTGGCCGGTCAGGGTGCATTGGCGCAGGGATTGGGGCAATTCAACCTGGCGACTTCGCAGGCAGCGGTCAACAACCAACAGGCTTACAGTGCCTACCTCGACAACCGCTTGAAATTGGTGCAAGTCTATTTCGAGCGACGTCAATTGAATGCCAGCTACCGTGCCGAAATGCGCCGTCCGCCGCCAACACCGGAGGAAATCGTCGCATTCAACCAGTCGCGCACTCCCGATCGGCTGTTACCCGAGCAATTCGACGGACAGCAAGGTAGCCTTCACTGGCCAGCCGTGCTACGTGGTTCGGAGTTCGACGACCTGCGTACCGAGCTTAACGGCCTTTTCGCCGAGCGCGCCCTGCACCCCTACGACGCCGGTCTGGGCTCGGCCAACTATCGGCAGATTCGGCACGTCACCGATGCTATTCGCGGTCGGCTCAAGTCGCAGATCGATCAGATCACGCCCGACGAGTACATCGCTGGGAACAAATTCCTGAAAAGCGTGGGTTACGAAGGGCAGTTCGATTCGGCCAGCAACTCGGCCGGGTAGCCATTGTCTGGGGCAGGTTCGCCAAAGGATCACGCTTTCAAAACTTTAATGAAACGGCTCTGAAGAACCGGCAACACTGGTAAAGTTGATGCAAGCGGTACAGGCCAACCGATACAAACCAAGAGTCTGTACGGATCCAGTCCTATCGAGTGGCTTGCCGTTTCATGTGTCGGCGATTGGTAACATGTTTCTGGCTCGTCATTTGTGCCGGCTGTGCTGCGGCGCCACTTGACCGGCGGAATGAGTCGGCGCCGCCCAACAAGCCTGTCGCACCGGCGGCGAATCTATCTGTTGAGCGAGGCTACCTTTCTGCGTCGGGCGCCGCAGCGCCAGGGCAAACGCAAGCGGGGATCGCGACCTCAGATCAGTCCGACGCTCGAACGCAGTCCCAAAATGGCTTGAATAAGCCAGTTCAACTCAGCCCGTCAGGAAGCCCCGTCGCTTTCCCGCCAGATCGTCAGCAACCTCAAGGGGCGATGCGAGCGGTTGCGACCTGGCAAACGCCGCCAGAGTCGCCAGAAAACGGAGAGTTGCCGCTCCTGCTTCCCGACAACAAATCCGAACAAGTACCCCCCAAACCCGAGCAGGTACCCGCAGTCCATCCGATTCCACCGCCCGCCAATTCTCAATCCCGCGCCGGCGTTGACAACTGGATCGATGGGCTGACACTCGACCAGGCGATCGATCTCGCGATGGAAAACAATCCACGTCTTATGGCGGCGCGTGCGCGTGTCAACTCAGCGCGCGGATACGCGATTCAGGCGGGCATCTGGAACAATCCGCGTTTTGACACGAACAATCCTCAGGTTCTCGGGCTCGGCCCTGGGAACAACGCATACAATGCCGGCTTCCAAATGGAAATCCCGGTGATGGGCAAAAAGCGCCTCGACCGGCGAGCGGTTGAGCAATTGATACGCGAAGCCGACTATGCCTACCAGCTCGAACGGTACGACCTGTTAGGCGACGTACGCGAGGGGTTCTATCGTCTGCTCGCGGCCCAGCGACGGGTGAAGACGCTTAGTGAGCTCGCGGAATTCGCCAAGCGTGCGCGTAACGCGGGAGAAGAATTCTTCAAGGCGGACCAGAGCGCGGAAATCGATGTTTTCCAACTCGAAAGCGCCTTGCAAAAGGCCGTGGGCGGACTGGAAAGTGCCCAGGCTTCGTTGGCGGCGAAGCGAGCCAGCCTGACGGCAATTATCGGCCTTCCAAACCTTCCGATCAACAACGCCCAAGGTGACCTGTTCGCCCCGGTGCCGAGGTTTGACGAGGCCTATCTGCGGGAATATGTGGCAACACGGCACTTTTCCATTCAACAGGCCGAAGCCGAATTGACGCGCAGCCGAATCTTGTTAAGGAGGGCGGAGGTCGAACCGGTACCCAATCCCTACACGGGCCCCGCCTCGCAATTTGCCAATGCCAACGGCCATGCGCAGTTCTGGTACAATATTCAATTCAACATTCCGATTTGGGACCGCAACCAGGGAAACATCCGCGCAGCCAATGCAAACATCAACAATGCGCGGCAGGTGATCGTGGTGCAGCAGAACGAACTGCTGCGGCAAGCCGAAGATGCTTTCGGCCGGCACCGTGCGGCGCTTGCGCTGGCCGACCGGATCGGCAACGGGGTATTGCCCAACGCCGAAAAGGCGGCGAGTCTCCTCCGGCAAGGGTACGAAAGCCGAGACGTCGAGGTGTTCCGTTATTTACAGGCGCAAACCGAGCTGACCAACGCCAACCTTGATTACATCAATGCCGTCGAGGACGTCTGGTCGACAGCCGCGGAACTGGGACGCCTGATGCAAATGGATTCCTTCCCCTAGAGAAGGCACCGGTCCCACGTCCAAGTGACGTAACGCCGGCGCAGCTAACGGATTTGTAATTCCCCATGCAACCGCCACGCTTGCCCGTTCAACGTAAAATGAATATCTGATAGCGCGCACTAAACGGCGCGGCCAGGCATTGCAGCGAACTTATGTCGAAAGCACTAAACATAGTCCGTACCGCGGTCAGCGTTGCCGTCGTTGTCGTGGTGATCGGCGCTGGCATACTCTTGTTCCCGAAGTTGCGCGCCTGGTTGGCAAAGCCGGCGCTTGAGGCCGCGGGGCACCGCAGTCCCCTCTTCGAGCCGGTCCATGACAAGCGCGACACGCTGCGGATCTCGCCCGAAGCGCTTGCGGCGATCGATTTGCAGACGATTGAAGTCAAGCAGGCGCCACCGCCCAATCCGCTGCGGCTGCCCGGCTCGCTGGGGATCGACCCCAACCGCCTGGTGGCCGTGCATTCGCGGTTTGCGGGTGAGATTCAGTGGATCGCCACCGTCGAAGTCGACGTAAATGACCTGATGCGCGAGCTGCACGAGAACGAGTCGCGCGTGCGGATGATCCGCTATGGCGACATGGTCACTGAGGGACAAGTGCTGGCCACGGTCTGGAGCAGGGATATCGGCGAGAAGAAAAGCGAATTGGTCGATGCGCTTTCGAAACTCGAGCTCGACCGGAAGCTATTGGAGCGGTTGCGGGCGTTGCCGAAGCAATTGTATCCCAAGCGGCAATTGTACGAAGCGGAGCGGGCCGTCGACGCCGATTGGATCGCCGCGGTGCGAGCCGAGCGAACGTTGCGTGCCTGGAAGCTCACTCCCCACGAGATCGACGCCGTCACACGCGAAGCGTCGGCGCTCCGTGAACGGTGGAAGCTCGAAGACGACGACATGGACCCGGAGGAAAGAGAGGCGGCAACGGAGCACTTGCGGGTGTCGGAGGCAAAGACGGGCGCCGGTTGGGCCGAATATGAAGTTCGAGCCCCCATGGGCGGCTTCCTGGTTGAGAAAAGCGTCAATGTGGGAACCATGGTCGATACGGATGACGATTTGTTCAAGATCGCCGATCTCTCCAGAATCATGGTGCTGGCTTACGTCTATGAAGAAGACTTGCCGCAGCTTGCACGATTGTCGGACGATGAGCGCGTCTGGGACATCGACCTCAAGGCCGATCCCACCGACAAGCCGCGCCGGGGACGTTTCACGCTGATTGGTCCGATCATCGACGTCAACATGCACACTGGGGCCTTGATCGGATGGCTGGAAAACGACGAAATGACGAAAAACGATGTTGGAAAACTCAACGGCGATTCCGAGAAGCTGCGGCCGGGGCAGTTCATCACGGCCACGATCAGGCTCCCCGCCGACCCGGACATGGTGGCCGTGCCCGCGACCGCACTGATCGAAGAAGGTAACGCCGATGCGGTTTTCGTCGTGAGCAGCCACGAACCGTACGAGGTCACCCGGCGACAGGTGGCTGTTACGCGGCGGGGGAAAGAACACGTCTTCATCCGCGCGCAACCCGACCAACGCGAGCGCGCCGAGGGGGCGCAGCCCTTGTCCGTCGGCGAGGAAGTCGTCAAGTCGGGCGGACTGGAACTCGACGCCGAACTGACCGGCCTTCAATCCACCGGTGACGACACCGGCGGTGGGGCTGACTGATCCTGTTTTCCCGGTTGACCGGCCATGGCATACCGTCTGATTCAATGGGCGTTGAGCAATCCGTTGATCGTATTGCTCTTGGCCTGCGCGCTGGCGGGCACCGGAGTCTACGCTTTCAATAACGTCAACGTCGAGGCCTACCCCGACCCCGCGCCGGCCATAGTGGAGGTGATTTCGAAATACCCCGGCGCCAGCGCCGAGGAGGTCGAACGCCAGGTGACGATTCCGTTGGAGGTGGCCATGGCGGGGATGCCGGGCCTGAAGTACACGCGCACCAAGTCGTTGTTCGGCTTGTCCCACATGCGCAACCAGTTCGACTACGGCATCGATTATTACAAGGCAAGACAGGAAGTCATCAACCGCTTGCAGTTCGTCGATGGATTGCCCGACGTCGTGAAGCCGACGATTTCGCCACAAAGCCCAACGGGCGAAATCATGCGCTACACGCTGGCCAATCCCAAAGACGCGATGGGGCGCGACATCTACACGCTCAACGACCTGAAGGCCGTTCAAGATTGGGTGCTCGAGCGACAGTTCCGGCGCGTGCCACGAATCATCGACATTGTCAGTGGCGGCGGCACGGTCAAGCGCTATGAGGTCCGGCCTGACCCCGAGAGTCTGCTGCGGTACAGTATCACGCTACAACAGTTGCAAGACGCGATCACCAAGAACAACGCCAACGTCGGAGGCAATTACCTGACGGAAGGCGACAACATGGTCAACGTGCGTGGCATCGGCCTGATCGGCGATGGCCTCGACCCTACCCGCGCGCCCGAGGTGCTCAAGGCCAAGAGTCCACTAGCCGCCGCCATGTACTTGCGCTCCGAAGAGGCGCGCCGCGTTTCCCGTATTCGCCAAACCGTGATTACCTCGATCAACAACCTTCCCATCCGGGTCGAGGACGTCGTCGAGGGAGGGCCATTGCGGTACGCCGACGATATGGGCGTCAAGGGCGTGGTCGTGGGAAACCTGCCGCGGTTGGGCAAGGTCAGCCTGAGCAAGCCCAAGCGCGACGAACAGGGTCGATTCGTGCTTGACGCCGACGGAAACGTGGAGTGGGACGACGAGAAGGAGCGCATTCAGGGGATCGTGCTCTTGCGCAAAGGCGAGGATTCGCTCCCGGCGCTCGAAGGGGTCCAGGAAAAAATCGAGGAGTTGAATGAAAACAGCAGCCGGATGTTGCCCGGCGTGCAGATTGAACCCTACTACGACCGCACCGACTTGATCCACGTGACCACCGAAACGGTGCAGGAAAACCTGCTGGTGGGTATGGTGCTGGTGACCTTGATCCTTTTGATGTTCGTGAGCAACGTCCGCAGCGCGCTGATCGTGGCGATCAATATTCCGCTGGCGCTCTTGTTCGCATTCTCGATATTGTACCTGAGGGGCAAGTCGGCGAACCTGCTCTCGATCGGCGCCGTCGATTTCGGCATCATCGTCGATTCGTCGGTGATCATGGTCGAGAACATCTACCGACACATCAGTTCGGGCGAATACAGCGACCTGCCACTCAAAGAAAGGATTCTGCGGGCCAGCCGCGAGGTCGAACGGGGCCTTTTCTTCACCACGGCGATCATGGTCTGCGCGTTTCTGCCGTTGTTTACCATGAAGGGGCCCGAAGGGCAGATTTTCGGCCCCATGGCCGATACGTACGCCTTCGCCTTGGGCGGCGCGCTGATCCTGGCCCTGACCGTCGCTCCTGTGCTTTGCCTCTTGGGCTTTCGCAACCTCAAGCCGGTTCCCGACAACTTCATGGTGCGTTGGCTGAAGGCGGGTTATCTCAAGCAACTCGACCGATGCCTGCGGTACCGCTGGGCAACGTTGGCCATTATGGGAACGTTGGTGGCCGTGACCGCCGGACTGTTGCCCTTGCTGGGCCGGGAATTCATGCCGGAATTGGAGGAAGGCAATCTCTGGATCCGTGCCACATTGCCGATCAATATCTCGCTCGAAGCCGCTTCGAATAAATCGGACGTTGCGCGAAAGATCATGCAAAGTTATCCGGAGGTGCAGGTCGTGGTGGCCCAAACCGGACGGCCCGACGATGGCACCGACCCGACCGGCTTTTACAACGTCGAGTTCTTCGTGCCGCTCAAGCCGCACGGCGAGTGGAAACCTGTGAAGTCCGAAGAGGGATGGATGCGCTTGTTTAGGCCGACGCGCGCGCGCACCAAACTCGAACTAATCACCGAAATGAACGCGGAGCTGGCCAAGAACATCGCCGGCGTGAACTGGAATTTTTCGCAGAACATCCGCGACAATGTGATGGAATCGCTCTCCGGTGTCAAAGGCGACAACTCGGTCAAGATCTTCGGCCCCGAGCTCGACGAACTCGAGCGGCTCGCCGACCAGGTCAAAAAGAAGCTGCAGAGCATCGGTGGCATCGCCAATGTCGGTGTATTCCGCGTGATGGGGCAGCCCAACCTCGAAATCCCAGTTGACGAGAAAAAGTGCAACTACTGGGGCGTCAACGTCGAAGACGTCGAGGAAGTGATTCAAAGTGCCGTGGGCGGGCAGCCCTTTTCGATCATGGTCGAGGGAGAAAAGCGGTTCGACATCGCGATGCGTTGGCCCGATGCGCTGCGGAGCAACGTGCAGGCGATCCTGAATATCCCAGTCGACGTGCAAAATAACTTGATCACTTCGGATGCGCTGCCCACCAGTGGCGCCACGCAGATGACCAGTGGCGACACCGGCCTTTCGTTGATCGGCACGAGCGAGAACATGCCCGCGCTGAGAGGATCGAAGTTCGGCAATACGTTCAACAATTTCGACGACACGCCTCGTCGGCCTTTGGGCTACCTGGTCACACCTCTCAATGAGAAGGGCGTCAAGGATCCCTACGGCCGGTTCATCCGCTCCGGCGCTTCGACGATTGCCCGCGAGCAGGGCCGGCGCCTGATCGCCATCAAATTCAGCGTTCGCGGGCGCGATCTCGCCGGCGCGGTCGCCGAGGCACAAGATAAAACCCGCGACTTGTTCAAGGCGCCCTACGAAGCCGAGTGGAGTGGCGAATTCCAGGAGATGCAGGAAGCTGAACACCGCTTGATGTTCATCATTCCCATCTCACTGGGTCTGATTTATATTCTGCTTTACCTCGCCTTCCATTCGCTCTTGGACGCCTTACTGGTGTTCTCCAACGTAGTCGCCTTGTCGCTGGGGGGAATCTGGGCGCTACTTCTGACGGGCACCAACTTCAGCATCTCCGCGGCCGTCGGATTCATTTCGATCTTCGGCGTGGCCGTTATGGACGGACTCTTGCTGATCTCGTACTTCAACCAGATGCGGTATCACGGCCTGCCACTTTATGATGCGATCATGCAGGGTGCCGAGAAGCGGGTGCGGCCGGTGATGATGACCGCGCTGACTGCGATCTTCGGCCTGTTGCCCGCCGCGTTCTCGACCCGTATCGGCGCCCAGACGCAACGGCCGCTGGCCATCGTCGTCGTGGGAGGCATGATCAGCACGCTGTTCCTGACCCGCTACCTGATGCCGGTCCTTTACAGCTTCTACGGCCACCGCGAGCCTTCGGCCGAGGCGGGCCAAATGGCGCATTAGTCACATTGCAGCGGTCATTGGTTTTGACGTGGGAAATACCGGCGGTTGAAGATTTCGGGGTCGAAAGGGTCGACGGGAGTGTAGGGCGCGGGAGGCGATTCCGATTCGGCTTCGGTCGCGTCGTCGCTCGTTTCTTCGATGGCGGGCATGGCATTGTCCATGTGACGCGGTGCGTCGGCCGCGGCCAGGTCGGATGGCGAAAGCGAATCGTCGTGCGCTTCATGCCGGCCTCGCGGCGTCGCCTGCAACAAAGGTGGTGTGTTCGTGTCGACCGTTGACGGCTGGCTCGGCGCGCGCGACCGGGAAATGCTTTGCACCCAGACAACGAGTTGCCGGTATTGCTCCGCCTCGCGGTTGGTGAAAATCGCTGCCTTCGTGTTGCCGTGCTGTTCGATGGGGACGGTCAACAACGCGCTGGCCATCGGATCGGCGGTATTGATGCACTGCCACACGGAATGCAGATTGCGTTGAGTCGAGCGCGGGCTGGGCGCGGCTAACGACACTCGCGACAGCCGCAGCTTCCCGTTCGAACGCAGATCGTGGCAGCCCGAGGTGGTGCAATTGTTGAGCAATAACGGTTGAATGGTATTGGTGAAGGCGGCGACCGATCCTTTGGGCATGCCGCGTACCATCCGGTCGAGTTCGGCGTTCTTCGGGCCTTTGCCACGGATAACCGCCGGTCCTGGGAGGATATCGACTTCGCGCCGGTCATGGTCGAGTCTTTGACTGATCAGCAGCAACCTGGGATGGCTTGGGTCCATCGTGGCGGCGGCGGCCAGTTCCTTGGCGGCGCCATCGAACAGCTTGTGCCGCAGACACCATTCGGCGAGCGCGAGATGATCCGAAGCTTTGCCGTCCTTGATGATGTCGCGCTTGCGCCGGTATCCGTCGGCCAGGTCGCGACAGTGCATCTCGACATCGACGGCTTTGACGTGTATCTCGCCATTCGACAACAGCACATAATAATGGTCGCCCGCCGCGGTGATTTGGCCACGAAGGACCGCGCCGTTTTTCAACAATAGAACCCCCTCCTGTGGCGCAATCGCGAGCGGCGGCCCGGCAGCCAGGATAGCGGCCGACATCGTGTAGAAGACCGCAGTGCAGAAAAGGGTTCGATACGTGCGCAACATGGTCGCGGGACGTTAGGGAATTGTGTCCACCGAGTCAAGATCGATCGGTCGATGATGAACGAGGTAGGCGCAAGTCGCGGTCACCGCCTGGAGCAGCGAGAAAGACCCCAAGCTGGGGTGGAATTGTGGTCGAAATGGCTGATCGTGCGTGGCGGTTGGAAAGCCCGGGATGCGTTTGCACGGCGGCCCATGCCCGCCTTAGGAGGGCACTGCGCAACCGGTCTGCAGGACCTACGGACTTTATCTTCGCGGGGGCCTTACTTGGCGCTGACTTTGACGGGAGCCTTCTTGGCGTCGGTCTTCTCAGGCACAACCGTCTTTGCTGGCGTCTTGCCGGTCTTGGCCGGGGTCTTTTCCGACCTTAACGGTTGGTCTTCGGCCGGCGCGTCGTCGGAGTCGGCATCGTCAACAGCTTCGTCCGACTCTTCGCTCTCGGGGGCAGACTTCTCCTCGGCCAGGCGCTTATAATAGCGCTCCAAGATCTTCTGGTAGTGAGCGGGGAAGCCCTCGGTCATCGACTGCATGATCTTATCGCGCTGGTGCGCCGGCAACTCGGCCCAATTCTTGCCGGTTTTCCGCGCGGCGTGCAGGTCTCCGATGCCGCCCGGCCCGCTACGGATCGTCGAATCGGCAGCCGGCTTGTTCGGGTTCGTGTTGACCGAGCCACCACGGCACTGTTCGCACTCCTTTTCCAGCTTGGCTATAAGCTCGTCGAGCTTGCCAACGATCCCCTCTTGAGCTTCTTGGGTCGGGTTCTTGCCGGTGTTCAAGCCCGACAAGTCGACAACCACCTCTTCCATCGCCAGCGCAAGCTCACCGATGGGGTCGAGCGCTTCATCCTCTTCATCCTGCGCCCGCGCCCACGACGCCCACGAGAAACTGACGGACAGGGCAATTGCAAAACTAGCAATGAAACGCTTCACGGCATGGCTCCTTGTAATTCATCACCGCGTTCTTCGGAAAGTCGTTGAGTGGCGTCGCGCACATGGTCTTGCTGATCGGCCACTTCCTCGATCTGTCTCTTGATACTGGCCGACAGCGCGTCGGCGTCGACCGCGGGACGCGTCTTGTCGACATCGACCGTGCGCCGGTTCGTTCGGACCTGCAACAATCGGATCAGCTTCAACTCGGCGATCAGCCGGTTCAACTCTCGTTCGCGATTGCGCTGGCCTTTTTGTCCCTTGCGATTCGACATCTTGCTGGAGGGCATCTGCTTCATCGCCGCCAAGAGCGATTCCAGGTCGGCTTCGATCTGCTGCTCAGCCTCGACCGTCGGCTCCGAACCGTCGCCTTCGGCCAGCATGGCCTGCACGTCGCTCATCGCGTCGCGCACCACCAAGAGCGCGGCAGGTAGCGCGATGCCGAATTCGGTTTCCTCGACGAGCGTGATCAGCTCGTTTGCGACATCCACGATCCGCCCTTCGCTCTTGGCCAGGCCCACTAGCGAGGTGAGCGCGTTGCGAGAGCCGGTGGCGGCTTTGGGACCCAAGAGCTGGGTCGATTCGCGGACGGCGATTTGCCGTTCGAGCATCAAGGTCAGGCCTTCGAGCACCCGTCGCTTGACCTCGGCCCGGAGCTGTTCGAGGAGCTTCTCGGCTTCTTCCTCCAACTGTTCTTTGGCGTACTTGAGCGAATCCTCAGCTTCTTTCTGCTGGCCGCTGGCCGAATCGGCATTTCGGTCGCTGAGCTGCTTTTCGGCGTTGCCCATGCTTCCGTCGGCCCGCATCAACTCGCCCAGGGCGCCCGCTCCGGTTTCGCCCAGGTCGCGGACCATTGAGGTGATTCCGTCGTTCAGCTTGCGGTTCTGGTTCTGGTCACGCTTCATGCGATTGAAGTCGGCCTCTGCCAGTTCCTTGGTCAGTTTCCGCATTCGCTCATCGGTCGCTTCTCGCTCACGCTCAAGCGCCGCGAGTGCTTCCTTCTGGTCGGGCAGCGCGGCTGAGGCTTCCTTCGATGCGAGTTTCTCGCCAGCCTGGCCCATCTTCAATTCGGCTTCGCCAAGGTTCGACGTTTCAACCGACGGTTCCTTTCCGGCCTTGGCCTGTTCTTCAGCCAGCACCTTGGTGGCGGCCCGGGTGCCCGCTTGCTCTTCGGCGAGCTTGCCGACGGCCTGCTGGTCGTCAGCGGAAAGCTCTTTGATTTCGGCCAGCTTGCCTCCTTGCTCGATGTGCGCGGTTTCGCGTTGGATCAACTCGTCGAGCGTGGCCCGTTTCTTCCGCAGCCCTTCGAGCTCCTTCTCTTTTTCAGCCGTTTCCGCCGACAAGTTCCGCTCGCGGTCTTCCTCCTGAATCGCCTTGTCGAGCTGACGGAGGATCTCGCGAATGGCGCGAAGCTTTTCCAGTTGCATCTGGAAGTCGAGGTCGGTGGAGAGCAACAAGTCGTGCAGGCGTTGCAGTTTGGCCAGCAGCACTTTTTCTTCGGCGGCGGCCTCGTCGAGGCTCATCTTGGCCAAATGCTTCTGGGCCTCTTTCATCTGGTGCAGGATCAGTTCCTCACGCGCGAATTTGAGTCCCAGCATCAACCGCGACGAGTTTTCGGGTTCGAGCGCCTTGAGAGCTTCAGACAGGCGGAACATCCGTTCCTCGAGCTCGGTCATTTCCGCAGCGACTTTTTCCTGGCGGAAGCTCAACACGTCGGCAAGGCTGACCGCATCGGCGGCCGGCTTGTCACCGCTCGCCGGAGTTGCCGATTCGACGGCGGGAGTCTCGCTTGGCCTGGCGGCGTCGGCCGCTTCCTTGGCCGCGACGCCAGCCGTCTTCTTCGCCGGTTCGTCGCTTGCCGCCGCAGCACTTTCCTTCTCGGCCACGTCTTGTCCCCGGGCGATCTCGGGGCTCATAGGTAACAATGCGAAGGCAAGTGCGGCCGCGATTGCGGCGAACGGATTGCCAAGCGGCATGAATCGACGACTCGACATCAGACCCTCCCTACCAAGAAACTGGCGGACAGATCATATGGCGGACCAGATCATAAATCGCTGGACGCTCTATCGATTTAGAGTAACAAGAGACATGCAAGCTAGCCTACTGTACGGTTTTTCGACACTGATTGTCAAGGAAACCCGGTCCCGGACTTAAAATCAGCGGAAAACACAAGAAAAGTGGCGGGCGCGCCTCCCAACGAGGGGCGATTCAAGTTGCCCGTCGGTCGAAGAACCGCCCAAATCTCTGACTCACCCCCTTTCGGTAAATGCTCGCCGCAGCCAGAACTCGATCCGCCCGAGTAATTCCGAATGCACGCCGGTGTAGAAGTGGTCCGCCCCCGCGATCACGGCAACGTGTCGATTGGCTCCCTGCCGGGCATTTTCTTCCAACCGCTCCGGCAGCCCTGCGAAGGCCGGATTCTGCCGCAGCTCGATCGTGCCGAACGTGAAAAGCGATGGCACCGCAATCTGATCGACGAATTTCAGCACGTTATACCGCTCGGCCGGGCCATACTTGTCGACATAGCCCGCCGCCGTAACCAGGTAGGGCAGTGGAAATCGGACCGACATCAGCGTATCGGCCTGGCCTTCGCTGACATGCGCCTCGGCTGCGGCGAGCACTTCTTGGAACAAACGAGCGTCTTGTGATTGCAGAAAGTGGCCGTGCGACAGCCGTGGCGGCGAAATGGCAACCAGCGCGACGACGGCAGGTGGTGTTTCGTTCGCCAGGCTGTAGACGGCCTTGACCGCACCCAAGCTATGGCCAACCACGGCGATCCGGCCATATCCGCGATCGGCGAGCAGCGTGATCCATGCGGCGAGGTCGAAGCGGCACTCGTCGACCACTTCGTATGCGGCCCCGAACAGCCGCCTGCCAGCGGCTGTCGACGCCGCATAGGCCAGATCATGCCCGCGTGTGTTCACAGCCAGAACGGCCGCGCCCCATCCAAGACAATGCGGGATGACCGAGGCGAAGAGCGACGAGCCGTAGAAGTTGCCCCCCGTGCCATGCAAGAGCAGGAAGGCATCGACACCCAACACTGCCGGCCCGTCAGTTTCCCGCTTCAGGTGCAGCGCTCCATCGAGCCGCAGTCCATCGGCAGTGGTAACGTGGATCAGCTCGGTGTTCACGGGATGTTCCCTCGTGCCAAGTGGTGCCATCGATGGCTGAACGGGTTCACTGTTGTTAGGGATTCCAGCGTGATGGAACCCCGCTCTTGCGCATTCAGTCTGGAAAGCCTAACCTAAACCAGGCTTTCCGCCGTTCAGTATAATAACCGCGCTGATTCTCGCAGTCCTAAATACGTCATCCATTTACCACGTGAAATGAATACTCAGGCCGCCAGGTTCCGTGTGGTCAAGCTTGGCGGAAGCCTGCTCGATCTAGCCGACCTGACACCCCGCCTGCGGCGATGGTTGGCGCTGGGACCTCAGCGGTGCAACGTGATTGTCGTCGGGGGGGGCCGACTGGCGGACGCGATTCGCGATTACGACAAGTTCCACGCCTTGGGCGAAACTGCTTCGCACTGGCTTTGCCTCCGGGCCATGTCGATCAATGCCGAACTAGTCGCCGCGCTCTTGCCGGAAGCACTCCTGGTCCATTCGCTTGCTGAGCTGCACCAAATTCCCACAGCGACAGGTCCGGTGATCTTCGATGCCTGGACATTCCTTCGCGACGAGGAGCCGAAGCTGGTCGCCGAGCCGTTGCCGGCGTCGTGGCAGGTGACCAGCGACTCGATCGCCGCCAGACTCGCTGAAATTCTGGGCGGCGCGGAACTTGTGTTACTCAAGTCGGCGTTGCCGCCGGCAAAGTCGACGGTGGCCAGTGCGGTCGCGGCTGGTTACGTGGATGGGTACTTTCCGATCGCGGCGCGCCGTCTGACACGAATCGAATGTGTCGACCTGCGCAGTGATCATTTCAATAGTGTTGGCGGCGTTACGGAAAACTCGACATACGGCCCGCGAGCGGTTAGGCTGGTGTTGTGTAGCCGATAGCCAGCCGCCTGCTGAAAGGACGTCCCAGCAGACGGTCCCCGCCATGATCCTTGCCTACCTCCCTCCGTGAACACATTGAGCAGCCAAATGAAGACATCTCTTCTCCACATGCTCTTGGTCGTCCTGCTCTTCTCGCCATCGGGCGCGACAGCCGACACGACATCCAAGGGGCAACGTCAGGAGCCGGATGCGGCCTTCAAGGCGCTAACCGTGCCCGCTGACTTGGAACTGGAGCAGGTGCTTGTCGAGCCATTGGTACATCAGCCGATCTTCGCCAGTTTCGACGAGCGGGGACGGTTGTGGGTGGTCGAGTACATCCAGTACCCCTTCCCGGCCGGGCTAAAGATTCTAAGCGAAGACAAGTTCCTGCGGGCAACCTATGACAAGGTCCCACCAGCGCCGCCAAACCATTTTCCGGGACTCGACAAGATCTCGATCCATGAGGACACCGACGGCGACGGCACGTTCGACGGCCACAAGACGTTCATCGAGGGACTGAACATCGTGACCAGTTTCGCCCAGGGGCACGGTGGCGTTTGGGTGCTGAACCCGCCCTATCTGCTGTTCTATCCCGACCGCGACGGCGACGACGTGCCCGACGGCGACCCGGAGGTCCATCTGCAAGGGTTCGGCCTGGAAGACACCCACTCCTGCGCGAACAACTTGCAATGGGGACCCGATGGTTGGTTATATGCCGCGCAAGGGAGCACAGTCAGTGGCGACGTCGTACGGCCGGGGCTGGATAAGAAGCCGGTCCATTCGATGGGCCAGCTTATCTGGCGCTACCATCCGCCAACCCGTCGCTATGAAATCTTCGCAGAAGGTGGGGGCAACGCCTTTGGTCTGGAGATCGATTCGCAGGGGCGTGTCTTTTCGGGTCACAACGGAGGCGACACACGCGGTTTCCATTACGTGCAAGGAGGATATTTCCAAAAGGGTTTCAGCAAACACGGCCCGCTCTCGAACCCCTTCACATTCGGCTACTTTCCAGCGATGAAGCACCCGAATGTCCCTCGCTTTACCCACGCTTTGATCATCTACGAAGGAGGCGCGCTGCCCGACGTTTACGCCGGAGAGATGTTCGCCGTGGCGCCTCTGCAAAGCCAGGTGACTTTGAGCAAAATCGATCGCGACGGTTCCTCGTTCCAGACCCACGACGTAGGGCACGCGATTACCAGCAACGACGATTGGTTCCGGCCGGTGAACATCACCGTCGGGCCCGACGGGGCGATCTATGTTTGCGACATGTACGAAGGCCAGATCGCGCACCTGCGCCATCACGAAGGGCAAGTCGACAAGTCGAGTGGACGCATCTACCGTCTCAAGGCCAAGGGCGCGCCGCCGATCAAGCCCTTCGATCTGGGCAAACTTACCAGCGCCGAGCTGGTCTCGGTTTTGGCAAACGAGAATAAATGGTTCCGCCGCCAGGCGCTAAGGATCTTGGCCGACCGAAACGACTCTTCCATCATTCCCCTGCTGCTCGAAAAGCTCCAGGCGGAATCGGGGCAATTGGCGCTGGAAGCACTCTGGGCGCTGAATCTTTGTGGCGGCTTCGATGAAACAACCGCGGCGAAAGGCCTGGCGCATGCCAACCCTTCAGTGAGGGGATGGAGCGTGCGTTTGCTGGGCGATGCCGGCCTCACATCGCCTGAACTTGCCGCGAACCTGGCCGAGCTGGCGTCGACGGAGCCGGTGGTGGACGTCCGCAGCCAATTGGCCTCAACTGCTAAAAGGCTACCGGCCGAGCAGGGTTTGCCCATCGTGCGGCAACTTCTCAGCCGCGACGAAGACACGGACGATATCCATCTGCCGCTATTGCTCTGGTGGGCCATCGAAGTCAATGCAGAAACCGACCGTGCGGCCGTGCTGTCCTTGTTCGGCGATTCGCCCCTGTGGCGCAGCAAGATCGTCGCCACCCATATTCTGCACCGCCTGATGCGGCGCTATGCGGCCGCCGGCAGCCGCAAGGACCTATTGACGTGCGCCCAATTGCTGGCGCTCTCGCCCGACAACGAACACAGCCAACTCTTGATGCGTGGTTTCGAAGAAGCGTACCAGGGACGCCCGCTCACCGGCCTGCCGACGGAGCTGGTCGAAGCGATGAGCAAGGTCGGAGGACAGTCGATCGCACTTGGGCTGCGGCAAGGTCAAGCGGAGGCGTTCGCCAAGGCGTTGGCCACCGTGGCCGACGACGAAGCCGACAACAACGAACGCTTGCAATACGTGCAGATCTTCGGTGAGGTCCGCCAGGGCGATTGTGTTCCTGTGCTGCTCGACCTGGTCGCCAAGACGACCGACGAGGGGCTAAGGATGGCGGCGCTGACCAGTTTGCAACTCTACGAAGACCCAAGCATCCCGACGGTCGTGATCGAACTCTACGGCAAGATGTCAGACGACGGACGTAGCGGCGCCCAGGCACTCTTGGCCAGCCGCAAAGCATGGGCCTTAAGACTGCTTGAAGCGGTTGAGGAAGGCAAGATTGATCCGCGTTCGCTGCCGCTGGACGTGGTCCGCCAACTCACAGTTCACCGCGATCAGCGGATCGCGGAATTGGTGGCCAAACACTGGGGGGCCGTCGCCGGGGCCACGACCGAAGAAATGCAGCGGCAGATTGCCCGCCTGGCCGAGGTGGTCCGTTCCGGTTCGGGCAGCCCCTACGATGGCAAGAAGCTGTTCACGGCAACGTGCGCCAAGTGCCACCGGCTCTTCGGCCAGGGAGGGCAAATCGGCCCAGACCTGACGACCTTCAAACGCGACGACGTGGCGAACATGCTCGTCAACATCGTCAACCCCAGCGTCGAGGTCCGCGAAGGCTTCGAAACGTACCAGGCGCAAACTGACGACGGCCGTGTGGTGGTCGGCTTCCTGGTCGATCGCGACAACCAGGTGGTCGTGCTCCGAGGTGCCGACGGTCAGAACGTCACCTTGGCCCACGAACAGATCGAAGAATTGGTACCGCAGCGCAAGTCGCTGATGCCCGAGGGCCAGCTTGGCGAATTGAACGACCAACAGGTTCGCGACCTGTTCGCTTATTTGCGGAGCACGCAGCCGTTGAACGATTGAATTCGTCGCCCGCCTGGGCCGTGAATAGGGAACAGCAGGTTGCGCAACCCCAAGCCAGGTTTTACGATCGTCGAGTTGCTGGTTGTGATCGCGGTCATCGGCCTGTTGGCGGCTCTGCTGCTGCCCGCCGTTCAGCAGGCCCGCGAGGCTTCGCGCCGCGCCGATTGCGCCTCGCATTTGCGGCAGATCGGGTTGGGCGTGCAAAGCTATTACGACGCCTGGAAAGGGCACTTCTTCTTGCACCATCCGTTTGACGCCGACGTGATCTCGAATTCGGGACCTTCCAATTCGTTCGCCGAGATCTACTGGGAAGACAAGATCATGCCTTTTATCGGCGGTGCGCACGAGGCCAACGAGCTCTTGGCCAGGCAGGGCATCTCGGTCGCCAGCGAAGCGATCTACCGCTGTATGGACGACGACTCGCCGGTTGTTCCGTTCGTCGATCCGGCCACGGGCCAGGTCGATGGGATCGCCAATCGCACGAGCTACGTCATGAATTCGCTCTTGAGCCACAAGACCCGCCGCTTTGGCCTCTGGTATTTCGCGCGCTTCCAAAGGGAATTCGGCACTTCGCAGTTTCTTTGTTTTTCGGAACGCAACGCTAAGCCTTTCACCTTGGCGGCCGGCGGGGAACCACGCCAGGACGATTACGACGTCTGGTTGGGAACCGATATCATCCAAACGTGGATCGCTTACGAGCGCCACTCAGGCGTGGCCAACTACCTCTATCTCGACGGCCACGTCGCGACGATCCCGTGGGAGGTTGCCGTCCCCGATATGTATCCCAACAAGCAAGTCTTCACGCAAGACATGAGCTATCCATGATCTTCGCGATCACCATGCAAGGGCGCGCGATGACCGACGGAAAGTCATACTACATCCCCAAGCCTCCGTTCATTCCATCCAGTCAGCCGGAATCACTTCATGGCCGGCGCGCGTCGCGAGGCCCTGCAGGATAAGGCCATCGGCTGAGTAAGTCCCGTTGACATTACGAGCCAGCACGCTCCGAATCATACGAACCGAGCCATCGGCGAAAACGAAGTTCGCGCCGGTGGTGTGGTAGCTCGAAAAATCGTCAAGGCCGCCATCAGTATCGGTCACGGTGTTGATCAAATTGCCATGCGCTAATACCAAAGTTGGCGATGTCCCGGTGCTCGTACCAGGGTTGAGGTTGTAGGGGCCCCGCAAGACGTATCCGTTCTGGATCGCGCCGGTCCAGGTTGCCTGGGCGTTTGCCCAGGCCCTTTCGCCCACCAGAATTGTCGAGCTCGTTCCATCGCGAATGTCGCTGAGCTTCGTTCGGCTGTTGCGGTAGAATACCCCGTTCCCGATTGGATCGGATACGTCTGAAAGATCATTGCCGTTGCATCCCGCGTAACTTGACGGAGCCACCACCGCCAGAGGATTTCCCGAAGCGTCGGGGACCGCGAACGAACCCCCTTGGGGGTCGCTGTCTGAAGGACATCGGTAAATCGGAATGTTCACCAGGATGCCCGTGGCGTTTTGCGGGTGCTCGACGGGCAACGTGAAAATCAACCGATCGCGTAATGGCGCAAGCTCGACGTAGGGCAAGAGGAATGCCGACCAGCCCCAGCCGGGCGTCGTGTCGGACTCTCCATCGACGTATGCCGCCGTCGTACAATAACCGGGCGGAAACGACTTGAGCGTATCGTGATAATTCTGGCAGCCCAACCCGATCTGCTTCAAGTTGTTCGTGCACTGGTTTCGTCGCGCTGACTCGCGCGCCGATTGGACCGCCGGCAAAAGCAAGGCGATCAGGATGCCGATGATGGCGATCACCACCAACAATTCCACCAGGGTGAACGCGCGCCGTGTGAACATGCGGGCATGCCTTTCGGGATGGACGAACTCAATAGGTTAGGGAGACTACCGACTGGGCTTGCAGTAGCTCAGGGCCAATAGAGCGAAGCCCGTGCAAAGGTTCGGGTCGCCTTCCAGCCAGCGCGCATCCGGGTTTGACCACGAGCCATTCTCGGCCTGCCGCTCGGCAAGGGCATCGACCAGCTCTCGCCGCCAATCGTGTTCGATTCCCTCGCCGTCGACGAGCACGTCGTCGCCGATGGCGTCGAGCGCTTTGGCGAACAGGTGATAGTAGTAATACAGGCCGGCCTGGCCCATGCCGGGATTCGAACCGAGATCGTAGTGCATCTTCACCCAATCGAGGGCCGCTTTGACTCGGGGGTCGTCGGGCCCCACGCCGGCGAAGAGCATGCTCTTGAGGCCCGCGTAGGTCATGCTGCCGTAACTTCGCAGGCCGCCATTGGCGGTCTTGTCTTCGGGATTGGTGCCGCCGGCGGGCGTGTAGTAGAAGCCGCCGTCGTTGACCAGCGCGGCGAACTCGGTCGTATTGTGCTCGGTCTCCAGATTCTGGCAACGCGAGATGAAGACCAGCGCCTTTTTCACCGATTCGTCGTTTTCCTGGTTGCCCGCGGCGCGCAGCGCCTCGACGAGGAAGTGCGTGTTCGAGAGGTCGGGCCGCCCGTCCTTGCCGTAACCGGCGCCGCCATAGGCCACATCCGATTCGTCTTTTCCATCCTCTCCCCCTTTCTGCACACCCTTAACGTATCCGTCGGCGCGGCGCAACAGCTCGTCGTACCGTCCGTCGGCATTTGCCTCGCGGAAACAAACCATCGCCAGGCAAGTTTCGTAGTTCGGCAACCGGCTCTTCGGCGGATGCACACTGCCGTCGGGCTGGACGAAACTCTCCAGGTACTTGAGGCTCTTGGCTACGAGCGGGTCTCGCGCGGAGCGGCCGTGCCGCAAGAGGGCCGTGGTCACAAGTGCCGTTACGCCCGGTCCCGCTTGCTTGCTAAACGAGCCATCCTCGGCCTGGCCTTGGTTGCCCAGATACTTGATCGCCCGCTCGACGGTTCGAGCATAGACTTCCGGTCCGCCGGCGCGGGCCTGCTGAGCGGCGGTAGACCAAATCAACCAGAGGCCGAGCGCGCAGCGGACACTCCTCCATCGAGGCGCAAGATGACTGGATTCAAGAACGACTCTGTTCATATTCGGCCTCTGAAGGGCGTCGAAAGTAATGGCTTGGTATGGCCGAGCAGCACATTCCGCGCCAATGCCGCTTCGATTGCCGGCTTGTTGAAATCTGCTTGGATTGCAGCGATCAGCAACGAAAAAACGATAGGCGCTGGCGGTTTTTTCGTCAGTCATGGCGAAATTCTCGCCATTGCGAGAACTGGTGTACGGGCGGCTCGCCGCACTACGGTTACCGGCCCTGACCCAGCGTATGGTCACTCCTCGTCGGCAAACGTCACCGCAGTTCGGCCCCTGATTTCCTCGCTCATTTGCGTTATGTTAATGTAAGCAAGGGCCAAATGCGTTGTTGGAATCAAACATCGATGTCTTCGAAAGGATGACGCGCCATGCGACGTTTCCATTCTTGGCGATGGTTCGCGTTGTGCATATTCGGTTTGACCGTGATGTCGGCGTCTCTGGGCCGTCCGGCGGACGATGGCAACGCCGCGGCCGGCCCTGCGAGAAAAGCGCAGGCCCAAACGATTCGCATCGGCGCCGTGGCATATTCTCCCGGCGTCGTGACGGTTTTCGAAGACCTGCGCCGATATTTCGACCGCAACGGATTGCGCACCGATTATACGCTGTACTCGAATTACGACTCCTTGGTGGAAGCCCTCGAACAAGGGAACGTCGACATCGCCTGGAATACGCCGCTCGCACATGCCCGATATCAGCGGCTCTGCGGCAACACAGGCCAGACGTTGGTGATGCGCGACGTGGATTGCGGCTTTCGGTCGAAACTCATCGTGCGGAAGGACGCGGGCATTCACCGTTTGGCCGATCTTTACGGAAAAACGCTCGTGCTCGGAAGTCATGATGCGGCCGAAGCCACGGTATTGCCAGTCTATTTTCTCAAGCGCGAGGGACTGGATTTTGAACGGCTGACGGTTCTCAGCCTCGACCATGAAGTGGACTTGCGCGGCAACCCGTGTTCGAGCGAGCTGCACGTGCTCAAGGCCTTGCAGGACGGGCGCGGCCAGGCCGGCGTCATCGGCGAACGGCTCTGGCGGCGCCTCTCCGCGAAAAATCCCGCGGAATGCGAAGCACTTCAAGACCTCTGGACTTCGCCCCCTTTCAGTCACTGTGTTTTCACGGCCCGTAAGGAATGCGATCGAGCGTCCGCAAGCCGTTTCACCGAGTTGATGCTGTCGATGAAGTGCGACGACCCATTGACCGCCGAGTTGATGCGGCTCGAAGGGACGAACCAATGGGTTGCCGGCGGCGACGAAGGCTTCGAAACCCTTTTGCAAGCACTCGATGAGGAATGAACATGTCGTCCCCGAGTCGAATCGCCAAACATCAGGCGATACCTTCGGCGATTGCGGTCACCATCCTGGCGTTGACTTCGCCCGGCTGTTGGTCGGACTCATCGGGGCGCGAGCAAGTGGTGGTCTATGTCGCTTTGGACCAGCCGTTTTCCCAGCCGATCCTCGACGACTATGCGCGCGAGGAAGGAGTTGATGTCCGTCCCAAATTCGACGCCGAATCGACCAAGACGCTTGGCCTTACCACCGAGATCATGAATGAGGCCAAGCGCCCCCGTTGCGACGTATTCTGGAACAACGAAATCCTGAACACGCTCCGGTTGGAAGAAAAGGGCTTGCTCGACGTCTATCGGTCGCCCGCCGCGGAGGAGTACCCGGAGATTTTCCGTTCGCCAAACGGCACCTGGCACGGATTCGCCGCCCGCGCGAGGATCTTGCTGGTGAACACCAAACTCGTCGGCGACGACGAACGGCCCACGTCGATCCGCGATTTGGGCGGCCCGAAGTGGCACGGCAAGACCGGTATTGCCAAGCCATTGTTCGGCACCACCGCCACGCACGCCGCCTGCCTGTTCGCGTATTGGGGCGAAGAAAACGCCAAAGCGTTCTTCGAATCGCTTCAGGAAAACGACGTCCAAGTCATGTCGGGCAACAAGCAAGTCGCCGTCGCCGTGGGCGGCGGACAGTTGTCGTTCGGGCTGACCGACACCGACGACGCGATCGTAGAAATCGAAAGCGGCAGCCCGGTGGAAATCGTCTATCCGGACCAGGGCGACGATGGACTGGGAACCCTGTTCATTCCCAACACACTGGCGATCATCAAGGGTTGCCCGCACGCCGACGCCGCCCGAAAACTCGTCGATCACCTGCTCTCGCCGCAGGTCGAAGAGCGGCTGGCCCGCGGCCCCAGCGCCCAGATTCCGCTCAACCCAATGGTGAAAGCAGTCCTGCGAGTTTCGACTCCCGCGACCGTCAAGGCGATGCCGGTCGACTTTGCAGCCGCGGTTGGCGAGTGGGACACGGCCGCGAAGTTCCTCCGCGATCGCTTCGCATCCGCCGATTGACGCCGCGAAACCAGCGAGCTCCCATCGAATTTACACTCCGAGCGGCCGAAAATGAGACGTATAAATTCCGGATGATGCACCCATGAAATCGACCCTTGCGCTACTGATCTCACTGGCCTGGATGGTCGCAACTTCGACGGCCGACGACGAACCGAAAACCGTCTGGACATTCGAAAACCAAACGCCGGGCGAGGCGGCGGAGGGGTTTCACGAGGAAGTCGGCCAGTGGAAAGTGGCCGACGACGACGGCAACAAGGTGCTGTTCCAGCAAGCCAAGAACCCCGACGCGACTTTCAACGTCGTGCTCGTCGAGGGCGTTGCCGCCAAGGACTTGGACTTGAGCGTCCGGCTCAAAGCGGTGGCGGGCGACGACGACCGAGGGGGCGGCCTGGTCTGGAGGGCGATCAACAAAGACAACTACTTTATCTGCCGCTATAACCCGCTCGAAGACAACTTCCGCGTCTATACCGTCGTCAAGGGGATGCGGACGATGCTGAAGAATGCCAACATCAAACACACCGACGGTTGGCACACGGTGCGTGTTACGATGCGCGGTAAGCAGATCGAATGCTTTTTCGACGGCAAGAAGTACCTCGAGGCCGCCGATTCGACGTTTCCCAAGGCCGGCCGCATCGGTCTCTGGTCGAAGGCCGACGCCCAATCGTATTTCGACGACCTGACGGTCGTGGGGGCCGCCGCCGTCAACCAACGGGCCGCCGATCTGCCGGCCACGCGCGAATTCACGATCAAGGACGATCGCGCCTACCTTGGCGGCCACGAGGTCGATCTGTGGGGCCTGCGCTGCGGGAACGCGCTATTCAGCGAGGCGACGACCGAGCGGCACATCCGCAATCTCGACAATATGGCCGCCCATGGGATCAACACGATCGGCTTCTACATTCAAGGGTCCAATGCCGGCTGGCCCAACGCCGAGGCCGGACTCAACGGCTTCACGCGCGACGGTCGCCTTAAGCCCGAAGTGGGCGCACGCGTCGAACGGATGGTTCGCGAGGCCGACCGGCGCGGGATGGTGGTTCTGGTCGGTCTCATTTCGCCCCGCAAGGACCAGGATTATTATGACGATGCGGCGATCCGGCGCTCGATCGAGGAGACGGGCAAGTTCCTCGTCGAAAAGAAACTGAAAAACGTCTTCGTCGACCTCGTTCACGAGTTCGGCAACCCAGAGCGCATCGATAAGGAGTTGCTGCGCGAACCCGGCGGAGAGGAAAAAAAGGCGCAATTGACCGCCTGGTTCAAGGCCGTGGCGCCCGACATCGAGGCTGGCGTCTGCCCCGACATCCATGCTGAAACCGCCACCTACTACCCCGGCATGGAGGTGCGTTTCATTCAGAAGGAAATGCCCATCCCCACCGAGGGTTTCGTCGTCAATCCCGAGACGTTGCGGCAGGACCAGTTCCAGAACGACGGCGTGTTCAACCAGACGAACCGCGATTATATCTTCGCCGATTGCCAGCGTTATCTCGACGCGCCGAATGCGGTGATGCTGTTCCACGCCGCATTTATCCAGGGCATCACCAACTTCAGCGGCACCGCGCCGCACCCTGAGATGGGAGGCTACGGCACAGGGCCGAACGACCG
>Ga0265331_10000293_pt1 | contig 54974 bp, 48 predicted proteins | sample 41923metaG_FD_202088 | JGI IMG/M metagenome (GOLD analysis project Ga0265331, IMG submission 202088) | Rhizosphere microbial communities from Carex aquatilis grown in University of Washington, Seatle, WA, United States - 4-19-23 metaG | ecosystem: Host-associated > Plants > Roots > Rhizosphere... | reverse complement strand
CGTAAGCTGCAGCGTCGGCCTGGACGCGTCCGAAGCTACTTCCAGCACAAGCCGGTCCGCTACGCCGCGTGAAACCATTTACCCGCCGGATCAATAACTTGTCATCCATTCCTGTGCGTTTCCATTCCAGCACCGGAGACGTAAGCACTCGCAGCTAGCAGACGACGCCAAACTTTCGCCACCAGCGCGCGACGCGATTGGCGACGCGCATGCCATCGTTCACGTGAGTGCCGCAAGCGTCTGGGAGATCGCCATCAAAGTGAAGATCGGGCGGCTCGACGTCGAGGGCGCTGACCTCACGGCCGAGATTGAGGAAAATGGTTTTGTCGAGCTGGCGATCACCGCATCCCATGCGCAGCGCGCGGGCTCGTTGCCCCGTCACCGCGATGATCCATTCGATCGTATGCTGATCGCACAAGCAGAGGTTGAGGATCTGGTCCTGGTCACGCACGATCGCCGGCTGCGACGCTATGGAGTAGAGATCCTGGCAACCTGACAGGTGACCGCTGCGCCCAGCCTCACACCGCCGGAGACGGCGAAGGCCCGTTGATCTCCGTCACCACCCCCGTCGCCGGATCGTAGAGCACGTGCCCGAGCTGATTGCGGGTAAACGCCGGCTTGCCGTCGATGTACAACGAGAAGCCCTCGGGATAGCCGTCGTAGCGCACTTGGCCGTCCGGTTGATCCCAGACGATCGACACGTCGTGGTTGCGGTAGCGCAGGTGATCGAGCAGGAAATACTTCCACTGCAACGCCAGTGGCTGTAGCTCGATCTTGTCGTCATCGCGCGGCGTCAGGCCGACGACCCCCTCCACGATCAGCGAGCAATACATCGAATGGAAGTCATGCGAGATCTCCGACCCCTTCGGATGCGGTGACGTCTGGTTGGGTTCCCATTTCGAGTAGTACTCGTGCACGTTCGGCCGCCACAGCGGATCGTAGGGGTTGACGCCCGGATAAACGAGGCTGTTGTAACGCGACATCAGCTCCATGAAATGCGCGGGCGTGACGGCGTCTTGATGATAATGCTTGAGCGTCTCCAACAGCGTCAGCGCGCCCATGCTGATTGGGTGCGGCGCGATGTTGCGGCTTAACCCGTCCATGCCCCACTTCCAGCGCTTGTAGTGATACAAGCTGGTAATCACCGGCGGGAACCGTGACCAGAACTCCTCGGGGTCGACAAACTTCTTCAGCGCCGCCACATAGCGCGGCTCGTCGGGCGCCAGCTGCATGGTGAACGGGAAGAATCCGTGCAGCTCGCGAATCGGAATGCGGGTGTGATCGCTGGCTTGCTGCGGGTAGAAAAACTGCGTGTCGTCGTCCCAGAGCTTCGCCAGAACGGCTGCGCGGATGCGCGTCGCCACGTCGTCGAATTCCGTCTGCAAGGGCACGTTGCCGGCGTCGCGAGCGAGCTGCGCCAGCCCACGCGCATTGGCGTACACGAAGCTGGCGAAGTCGACGCGCTCGAGACTCGGTGGCCGTGTCTCGATGTTGAGCTGCGTGTCGTTGAAGAACCAGTACGACAGGATATCGAGGTCGTACCCCGTCACGCGCGGTGCCGCACGTTCCGGCAAGCTGTCGATGTCCTGATCGTACGTACTCATCCAGGCGCGCACGTCGCGTGCCATCGCCGGCAGCAGGGTGCGCAGCGTGTCCGGCGGAATCGGATGTACACGGTTGAATTCCAACACCGCCGCCGTCGCCCAGTGTGAATAGGTTTCGTCCCAATACGGACTGCCCGACGGATCGATCAGCGCGCCGTTGTCGGCGACGTTCGCATACGCATTGGTGATCTGCTGCAGCCCGAAGCTCGGGTCGCGCAGGTACGCCAGCTCCATCACCTGTAACGGCAAGGCGAAGACGATGGCGTTGTCGAAGCCGAGCTTGCCCTCGTAGAACCGATAGCCCTTGAGATCAGGGGTGTCCGCCTGCAGCATGTTGAAGCGCACCACCCACCAACGGTAATACCACATGCGCTTGAACGCCGGGTCGGAGGCGTCGAAGTACGGCACGTTGTCCGCGAACCATTTGTTGTAGGTCAGCACGTGCTGCGCCAACGCGTCATCGGCGAGCGCCGGGCTGGCACCGTCACGCGCCTGGTTGTCGAAGCTGATGGCGACTTGCGCCTGCACCTCGGCGCCGTCAGCGGGCACGCTGAGTTGGCGCCGCAAGTGAATTGCGCCACCGCCCAGGCGCTCGAAACCGGGGGCATCGACGTATACAAAGAGCGGCAAGTGCTGATAGGTGCCGGCGCCCAGCAGCGGATAGCCGGCCTCGCCGGTGCTGCCCGGCATCGGCATGTACGGCACCGTGGCCTCGATATCCACCTGATGCGCCTGCTTATCGAGCGCGCTGACGCGGTACGTCGCCACCGCGCGGTCGTCCAGCGTGATGTATTTCGTCTCCTCCACCTTGACCGCCGCGAGATGATAGGTCACCACCGTATGGCTCGGATAGCGTACGATGCCGTACTGGTTGTCGTAGATCACCGCCGGCTTGCCATCCACGAAAAACTGGACCTCGAAGAGGCGGCGCACGCAAAAGCTGGAGTGCAGGTAGCAAAACTTGCCGACCATTCCGGGCTGGTGCAGCAGCTCGTTGTTCCACAAGCGACGCCCGTTCGACAGCAGGAGCTTGTCGTCGTCGAGCATCAGCTCACGCGCCACCGGGGCCGGCAGTCCTTGGGGGGGGTACTGGAAGACCTGGTGTCCGAGGGCGGCGTCGATGTACGCGCTGCGAAAGAGCGGCTGCTTGTGCACCTCGGGCGATTCGAATTTCATCCACGCGTCGAAGATGGGTGGCGCGTCGGCAACCGCTACATTTGCCGCCGGTGCGGGCGTCGCCGACGCCGCGGCGGACGGCTCCGGGATGTGGCGCTGCCACACCACAACACCGACACCGACCAGCACGAACACGGCCAACAAGAGCCCGATGGCCTGCGCCGAAAGACGACCGCGGTTACCACGCACCGGCGGACCCTAGCATGAATCGCAACGTCGTGCCGGACCGGCGGTCGGCGTCTTTTCAGTGGCGCGCTCCCCCTTCGGGGAGCCTCAGGACAGGATTGGTCGCTCGGGGCTGCTCACCTCGCACCGCAGTTCCAAGTTCAACGGGCTGCCAAATTGAGAGGACCCATGCCCTTCCCCCTTTTTGGAGTCGCGAATTTGAAACGAGCGACCGTGGACGATTGCGCCGTCAAGCCACCGAGGGCACAGGTCCCAGCGCCGCAAATTCACCGAGGATGCTATCGCGCTGCGGGTGCTCCGCGAGGCAATGCTCGACAACCTGCATGCGAGCGGTGCAGGCAGCTTGCTGCCGCGGTCCAGCCTGGAACAGGATGACCATCGACAGCGCGCGGTCGACGATCGGCTGCGCCGGCAGGAAGGCGCCGTCCTCACCGATAAACGTGCGCGCGCGCAGCTCGGCGAGCGCGGTCGCAAGATAGCCGACGTGCGGAGCCTCATCCTGCTGCACACAAGCAATGAGGTGCTCGGCGTCCGCATGGCGCGCGAACAAGCTCGCATCGCCGAGGACCGCGCGCGCCCAGCGGAAGTTCTCGACCGCAAAGACCTCAACGCAGAGCACCCCGAGCAGCCGCAGGAGGATGGACTCCATGTCGGGAGGGATCTCCGGCACCAGGCGCGGCGCCGGCGGCCGGTAGTTCGGTTCCACATCCTCCGGTATCTCCGGGTGATCGAGGGCCAGGTCGCGCGCCAGCTCCCACATCATCTGATGCCCCTGCTCGTCGCGTGCATGTGCTTCGAACAAGCTCGCGAGGTGGGCCAACGCCGTTCCATCAATCGATTCGCGCAGGCGCTTGCCGAAGTCCGGAAGCTGCACGCGCCGCAGCGTCTCGCCGCCAAAGGCCTCGACGCGAGCGGTAAGCGTGAGGATACGCACCAGCGGAAGCGTCACGCCATGGCGCACCAGCAGGCGCGTCTGCTCGACGTTTGGGAATTGCGGTGGCACGCGGGCATCGATGGGATTCAGAATGGCCTCAAGCGCACCCGCCGGCAGCCCCGCCTGCCACGCCTCGATGGCAGCCATCCGGCGCAGCGTGCGTGGTGACACGTAATGCCCGCCGACGAACCCGCCGTGGCAGGTCACACCGCCGACCACCAGCGGTGCGTCAAAGGCATGCTCGCTCAGCAGATCATCATCCGTGTACACTGTTTGCATGTCTCCCTCAGCGCCCCCGCATCAGGAGTTTCGCCGTCGCCTCGCACCTTCTCGATCTCTTGCCTCTTTGCGTCTGCGCTCACGCCATTCCGCGCGGCGCCAGCCCGGCCTTCGTGTATACAGCGTCAATCACTTTCATGTTGGCGATACCGTGCTCGGGCCCTGTGGGCACCGGCGTGCCTTGACGGACCGCCGCCGCAAATGCTCGCAGCTGATGGGTGTACGTTGCATCGCCGCGCACATACTCCGTTCGTGTCCCCTTGTCACTACGCACCCGTAGACGGTGATAAAAATGCGGCGCGATGGGATTGAACACCGTCATCTCGCCACATTCGCCGCGCACGAAGGCACTCATCCGCAGCAGCACCACAGACAGGAGCGCGCAGGTCATGCGACCACTGGCACCGTCGGGGAAACGGAACTCCGCGGCCATGTAGCGGTCGACGCCCGCAGACATCAGCTTGGCCGCGGCGCTCACGACCTCCGGTTCGGCGCCGGCGAGAAAGCGCAGGATGCTGATGGCGTAGCAGCCGGTGTCCATCGTGGCACCGCCAGCGAGGTCCAAGCGATAGCGGATGTCTCCCGGGATCAGCAGCGGGATACAAAAATGCGTCTCCACGTGCCGCACCCTTCCGAGCTCGCCATTGTCGATGATCTCGCGCATACGCGCCGCCAGCGGGTGGTAGCGCCAATGGAACGCCTCGACGAGTACGCGCCCGGTTTCGCGCGCCGTATCGGCCATGCGTTGAGCTTCGGTCGCGTTTGCGGCGATCGGCTTCTCGCACAACACGTGCTTCCCCGCCTGCAATGCCTTGATGGTCCACTCGCAGTGCAAACCGTTGGGCAACGGATTGTAGACGGCATCAATGTCCGGATCCGCGAGCAGCGCCTCGTAGCTCGCGTGGACGCGCGCGATCCCATGCTTGCTGGCGAACCTCTGCGCCCGCGCCGGATTGCGCGCCGCCACCGCCACCACGGCAACCTCCGGGAGCTGGCGCGCCGGACGCAGCAACGCCATCGGCGCAATGCGCGCGGCGCCGAGGACGCCGAGGCGCAACGGAGTGTCGGCCATCCTCACTTCACCGGCGGATGGTACAGCACCAGCATCACATAAATCAGCGCCGGCCGCTCGCTGCCCACAATGTGCACATTGATCTCGGTAGTGATCTGCGTCCCCTTCGGCTTGGTTTCCGCGGCCACCAGCCGCGAGCGCGCGTGAATCTTGGCACCGGCGGGGACCGGGCCGACGAAGCGCAGCTTGTCGGCGCCGTAGTTGGTGGCGTTGCCGAAGCCGACGATCTGGTAGTCGTTGCCCGCGCGCAGGTGCGGGATCAAGCTCAAGGTCAGAAAGCCGTGCGCGATGGTCTGCTTGAACGGGCTCTCCCGTCTGGCACGCTCGACGTCGACGTGTATCCACTGGTGATCGCCGGTGAGATCGGCGAACTTGTTGATCATATCTTGCGACACCTCGAGCTCCGGCCCGAACGGGCCAAACGTGTCACTGACCCGGCCGCGCAGCGTCTCGATGTCATCGAAGCGAATCTGTTCCATTCAATCCTCCGTGGACTTGGCGCGCCCGAGACGCGCCGACAGCATTCCCTCTTATATCAGCGGCTGACGTCAGCCAACCCTTTGCGAGACTTGCGCGCAGAGGTCAAAGTCTCAATGATACCGGCAGGTGGAGCGGCCGTGAAACCAGCAGAATTCGACCATGCACAAGTCTACGTCGTTGGTGGCTCGCTCGGCATCGGGCTGGCCGTGGCCGAACGCATCGCGGCGTTGGGCGCCGAGGTCACGATCTTCGCGCGGCGGAGCACGCCGCTCGAACAGGCAGCCGCGGTGGTGCGCGCGGCCTGCCGGCGTGCGGATCAGCGGGTCGCCTGGCAGCAGCTGGACGTCGCCAATCACGACCAGGTCGCGGCAACAATGCCGGCGCTGGTTGCGGAACACGGCGCGCCGGACGTGCTCATCAACTGCGCCGGACGTGCCTATCCGCGATACTTCGAGGACATCACCTACGCGCAGTTCGCCGAGACGATGTTGGTCAACCTGCATGGCTGCTGGAACACCGTTCAAGCACTGCTGCCGCATATGAAGGCCAAGGGTCGCGGCTATATCGTCAACACGTCGTCTATTGCCGGGCTCATCGGTGTGTTCGGCTACACCGACTACTGCGCCTCGAAATTCGCGCTTATCGGCTTTTCCGAAGCGTTACGGGGCGAGCTCAAGCCGCACGGCATCGCGGTCTCCGTGCTCTGCCCACCGGACACCGCCACGCCCGGATTTGAAACCGAGAACTTGACGAAGCCCGAGGAGACGCGCGCGATTTCAGCGAGCGCCAAGGTCCTCCCGCCCGCCGCGATTGCCGACGAGTTGCTACGCGGCATGGAGCGCGAGACGTTTCTCATCATCCCCGGCCGCGACGGCCGCTTGGGCGTCCTCGCCAAGCGTCTTGTGCCGGGAGTGGTGAGCTGGGTGATGGACCGCACCGTCACGCAGGTGCGGCAGCGACGCGGCACACCGCGTTGATTGCAACACTACGCTTTCAAACGTTCATCTGCGTCATGGCCTGCAGGTGACCATATCGCGACACGGCGGAAACGCCGGTCGCAGGCCAACGGTCAGCAGCCACTTGCAGCGCCGATTTCGCTCCCCCTCGTCAGCGCACCGTATCCACGAACACCCGCAGGGTATCATGGACGGGCGGCGCCGTGAACGTTGCCTCCCAGCAGGCCGCGCTATCACTACGCTGCAGCTGCACGATCACCTGCGGAAATTCTCGCAGCAGCAAGGAGCCGGTCGCTGGCGCCGGCAAGTGTAGATTGGCGCCTCGGCCATTCACGACGATGGCGGCGCCGGCGCCGCTACTGGGTCGCAGTGTCATACGCGTCACGCCGTTCGGAGTAGCAGCGGGATTGGTATAGGAGAAACGGTTGTGGGTCTGCTGCCAGCATGGGTGGGCGCCGCACGCTCCATGCGGTGGTACCCGGGCCGCAAACGCCAAGCTGGGGGAGCTGGCGCTGGTATCGTAGATGCACCAGTCGTAGGCGGTCGAGCCGTTCACGGGATCGCCGAATTCGGCGAGGTCCGCCGGCATCCCGCCGCCCAACCACTTCCACCGCGCCGTGTGTGAGACGGTTTTCAGAGTGATCCCCGATCCTCGCTGCTGCAGTTGGCAACCGGCGCGGGGAGCGACCGCACAGCCACTCGACAGCGTCGGCGTGGGACTCGGCGTGCTGGCAAGCGTCGGGGTCGGTGGAGGTGTGCCACACGCCAAGCGGAGGGTCACGAGAGCGTCGCCCAGAGTCGGATCAGCATCGATGGAGGGAACCACGAGCACACCGACCGCACCGTTCACCGCCGTCGGGACACTATCGAGGCAGTCGCCGCCCAAGCTGGTCAAGTCAATGGGCATGCCGGCGGCCGTGGAGTTACAGGTGTGATCGGCTCCGCTCAGGACATTGCAGTTATCGGCACCGTCACCAGAACCCGTCGTCCCAAAAATCAGCGCGGTGTTGTTTGCGTTCCAGATGATGCCCTTGGCTTGACCGCTAGTGATATGTCCGCTGATCTGCAGCTCGCCAGCCTGCAACGGTGTATCGTCGGGCGGGCATGGCGTCGTACAGTCCGCTGCGATTTCGAAGGAGAGATCGATCGCTTCATTCAGGCCGAAGCCACCTGCTTCAGAGATACTGGTGAGCGTGGTCTCGGTCGGGCCATTGCACACGTTCGGGTGCGGGTGCGACGTCCCGGTGCAGGTCGCGGCGGCAATGGCTCTCGCGGTGGGAGTCGATTTCGGCGTCGGCGTCGGGGTTGTGGGTCCGGTTGTCGGTGTCGGTGCGTCGGTCGCCTCAGGCTCAATGCAGGAATGCACGACCGATCCGTCCGGGTCGGTAATCGTGGCGGTGCACTGCGGGTCCAGCGGAAAAGCGACGTTGGGTTGCCCTCCCACCGTGGCCATGTTGGTATCGTGGTCGACCTGCATCAACGTGTCGTACCCGATGAGGCTCCCCCCGCTCGGCGCGCAGTCAACCGCCCCCTGCGCGGGATTGACCGCGCAGGGATTGCCGGCGCCACAATCAGCGGGCGGGCATACGAGTCCATCATTCGCACCTCCGTGGCAATGGGTCGTAGGGTCGACACGCGCGCAAATCTTCAGGCTCGCCCCAAGGAACGTTGTGGCAGTGCAGTCGAAGTGGCTTTCGCTGGGCAGGATCAGGATCTTGCGGGTCGAGTCGGGCTCGAGGGGACCGAAGCGCCACACCTGCGACCCGGCAAGCGGGAGTTTTATCCTTAGAGAACCTGTGGAAAGTAAGGCGCTACTCCCGGCTCCCAAGCCGCAAACCCCCGGAGCAAATGTCGGCGTCGGCAGCGGTCCGGGACCCGCCAAGGACATCGCCGGATGGAGAAACACCGATAGCGAAGCCCCGCCGATCAGACGGACCGCTGTTTTGGTGAAGCATCCCATTTGATTGGTCACCCTTTCAACGCCATTCCGACAACGCGTGTCGAGCTTAGGCGATTACCGCGTCACTAGTGTGGCGTCGTGACGCTGTGTGACTCTACGCCGTCGTCGCCCCAAGTGTCCAGGAAAAACTACGGCAGCCGACACTCAGGCGCCGGCGGATTCCCTTAGCACTTCGAAGTGGCGCATATAGGACGCAAACCGCGCCCCGATCGCACCGTCGGACAGGCCGAAATCCGCCGCAGCGTAGTGGTGCCCACCGTGCTTTCCTTGCGGGTTCTCGGTGTGCCAGGCGTGCATGCGGCGCTGGGCTTCGCTGGTGAACTCGAGCCCAAAGTAGTCGTACATCCGCTTGATGGCCACAATCGGGTCGGCGACCAGTTCCTGGAAGGAGAAGTCGTAGAACTGCGCCGCCGGGCTGGCCGCGCGCGCGGTCATCGCGGACTGCACCATGCCCGACCACATATCGAGCTGCCAGGCGCCGATGGCCTGGCGATCCACAGTGCCCTCATACAGGCCGCGCCATCCGGCGACGAGACTGCAGATCGACGGCAGGACGCGCGCCGGATCCCGGTGCGTCTGCACGATGCATGCGTCGGGATAGGTATCGAGCAGGACACGGAGGTTGCGCATGTGCGCCGGGTACTTGAGCACCCACCGGCGCTCCGGCTGCGGCGATTGAATGAGCTTGAGGATGTCGCGATGCCGGGCGTACGCCGGATGCATGTCCTGTTGCGCGTACCACTTCGTGTAGCTGGGGATCGTCGCGTTGGAATCGAAGGTGTCGTCGAGAAAGGATTGCAGGAACAGATGACGGCATTCGTCCGGCCCGTCGGCGCTCATCAGATGGATCGCCTTCAGGCTGGGGTCGAGGTAGTACATCATCTTCAGCCCGTACACCGCCGCGATATAGCGCGGGTCGCTCTCCCACTCGCGGCGCGGCGGCCGCGGCCCCGGCGCCGCCGCCAGCCAGTACTCCAGCACTTGATTGTTCGGGTCCTGGCCGAGCAGGAAGTGCAGCGCCGTGGTTCCGGTCCGCGGCAAGCCGAGGATGAAGATGGGACGCCGGATCGCGGCTTGCAGGATCGTGGGTTGCTGTGTCCAGGCGTGTTGCGTCGCAAGACGGTTCTTCAGAACACTGCTGAGCTCCTGCATCACCATCATGCGGCCGAACGGTGTGAGCTGCGCCTCCTCGTCGTAGGCGCGCAGCAGCACCCGGAGGTGCGTGCGAAAGGCGTCGGCGCCAAAGTCATCGAGCTGTGTCGCCTGACGCGCCGCCTCCAAGAGCGGCCCTTCCGATTCGGCAAACCCCGGCTCGCGGCGCCCGAGCGCCTGTGCCAGGCGTTGCACGCCGTTGAAGAGCTCCACCAGTCGTCGCGCCTGCGATGCATCTTCCATGATCTTGAATCCTGGGCTGCTCCGCTATAGTACCCTGGCACGCGGCCGACAAGTTGATTGCACCGCCCCCGATGGCATCGGCGCGGGCCGTATGGTACTCGAACAAACGTTTGTTTGGACACTCACGGAAGGATCTCACAGAACTATGGCCAACAAGAACCCCTTGCACACGAAGCTCTGCGATCTGCTGGGCATCGAGTTTCCGATCATCGCCTTTACCCATTGCAAAGATGTCGTCGCCGCCGTCGTCAATGCCGGCGGTTTCGCCGTCCTTGGTGAAGCCATGCATACCCCCGACGAGATCGCCGCCGACATCAAATGGATCCGCTCGCGCGTCGGCGACAAGCCGTTCGGCATCGACCTGGTCTTGCCGTCATCGGTGCCGCCGAAGGATACGCTCGAGCAGTTGCTGGCCAAGATTCCCGAGACCCAGCGCAACTTCGTTCAGGGGATCAAGGAGCGCCACAACGTACCGGAGCCCAAGAGCCAGGTCGCGCTGCATCAGTGGGGCGGCCTGAATCAGGAGATGGCCCGCGCGCAAGTCGATGTGCTCGTTGACGAGCGCGTGCCGGTGTTCGTCTCCGGCCTCGGCAGCCCAGCCTTCATCTTGAAGACGATGCACGAGCGCGGCATGAAGGTCTTCGGCCTGATCGGGAAAACCCGCCAGGCCAAGCGCGAGATCGAGGCCGGTGTCGACGTCATCATCGCGCAGGGGTACGACGCCGCCGGCCACACCGGGCCGATCGGCACGTTCTCCATCGTGCCTGAAGTCGCCGCGATTGCCGGGAATACGCCCGTCGTCGCCGCAGGTGGCGTGACGACGGGCCGCCACCTGGCAGCGTCACTCTGTCTCGGCGCGGCCGGCGTCTGGACCGGAACGCTCTGGCTGGCATGCCGCGAGTCCGATTCCGATATGATCGTCAAGGAGAAGCTCCTCGCGGCCTCGTCGGACGACACCGTCTACTCACGCTGCATCTCCGGCATGCCCATGCGCGTCCTCAAGTGCGCGTGGACCGACGAGTGGGGCAAGCCGGACGCTCCACCGGTTCTCCAAGCGCCGTATCAGATGCTGCTCAGCGCCGAATATATTCAGGCCGCCAACGACCACCGCCGCCCCGATCTGATGACCGAAGCCGCCGGCCAGGGCGTTGATTTCATCAAAACCATGAAACCGGCGCGCCAGATCGTCTTCGACATGGTGGACGAGGCCCTCGCGGCCTTTGAAGAATTGACCGGCGAGTAACCGTCCGGGCTTGAAATCCATGCACGTCAAGCAGCACCCGACCCGCCCCGGCTTCGATGCGGCCCGTGCCGGCAAGCGCGCCGAGTGCGACGGCGGCGGGTTGACGCCCGGCGGGATGCCGGCCCGGCAGGAGTTCGCCGGCACGCTCAGCGGCGAATACATCGACCACGGCGATCCCCCATGGCGCTGGTACCTGATGGTCGATCTCGTGCGCAAGCCGGAGGGCTACCCCGCCGACACGGTGTGGTGCGAATCGGAAAGCGTGTTTCTGCTTGACGACTGAGAGAAACGGAAAAACACGAAAACACGAAAGGGCGAAAACACGACATGATGAGAATACCCGGAGACAGCGTCGATTCCTTTTCGTGCTTTCGTACTTTCGTGATTTCTTCCTGAGAGATTTCGATGCGAATAGTCGTGTGCGCAAAAGAAGTGCTAGACCCAGACGCAGTCAACAACTATGCGCTGGCGGGCAAGCTGGAGATCGGGGCGGACGGCAAGACCCTCACCCAAGCCGCGATTCCACGGCTGATGAATGCGTACGACGAGCAAGCCATCGAAGCCGCCTTGCGGCTGCGCGATGCGGGGACCGCCTGCTCCATCGCGGTGGTATCCGTGGGACGCGACGTGACCGATATCCTCAAGCATGCGGCGGCGCTCGGTGCGGACGAGATCGCCTGCATCACCGTCGACGCATCGAGTCTGGACGCGCACGGCACCGCGCGGCTGCTGGCGGCCTACATCCGACACAGCGGCGGCGCCGATATTGTTCTTTGCGGCCGCCAGGCGTCGGATGATGACCAGGGAGTGGTCCCTGCCATCGTCAGCGAGCTGTTGGGGATGCCGGCGGTGACGATTGCGCGAGCGGTCGAGCTGTCGGACGGGCCGGTGGTCCGCGTCACACGCGTGACTCCGGACGGCGACGAGATTGTCGAAGCGCGCTGCCCGGCGCTGATCACCATCAGCAACGAGCTCGGCACGCCGCGCTATCCGACCGCGGCGAAACGCATGGCGGCCCGACGCCTGCAGCCCAAGACGGTCTCTGCCGACGATCTGTCGGTCAGCGCCGAGGATCTCCAGCCGCAGGCGAAACTCGTGCGCCAATTCGTGCCGAGGGTGCAGGGCAAATGCGAGATGCTGTCTGGAGCTACGCCCGCCGAGGTCGCGGATCAACTCATGGCGCGGCTGCGCGCCGACAGCGTCATTCAGTAAGCGGAGTTGGGATGGCATGACGTCAAGAGCGGTTGTCGTTTGTACATGGGGGGGGGTGCTGGGTGACGCCGAGGTAGCGCTCACCCTGGCGCGCAAGATCAGCGGCCCATGGAAGGTGGATGTCGTCTGGCTCGCTCTCGGATCACTCCCGAACCAGGCCGCGGCAGTTGCCGCGCGGCATGGTGTGGCACGTATCGACCACGTTGCCGATGCCGCGCTGAATGAATTCCAGCCTGACGCGCATGTCGAAGCGCTGGCGCAGTACTGCGCGCAGCACTCCCCACAGGCGCTGTTGTTCACCCAAACGTACGAGGCCCGCCTGGTGGCCCCACGGCTGGCCGGACGGCTCGGCTGCGCCATCGCCATGAACGCGATGGATCTGGAAATCGGCAACGACGGCCAACTGTGCGTCACGGCGTCGGCCTATGGCGGCGACACCCGCGTGATCTACGAGCTGGTCGGCACACCGGTGATCGCGGCCATCTCCGCCAATGCCGTCGTACCCGCGCCCCTGGACGCTGCGGGCAACGTGAGTGTCCACCCCGTCGCCGTCGACCTCAGCCGCGTTGAGGAGCGCATTCGTATCATCAGCCGCGCCCAGGGCCAGAACGGTCCGCGCCTCGAGGACGCGCAAATCATCGTCGCCGGCGGCCGCGGGCTCGGCGATGCATCGAACTTCAACCTCGTGCAGGAGCTCGCCGACGCTCTCGGCGGCATGGCTGGTGCTTCGCGGCCGATCGTCGACGAGGGCTGGACCGACTCCGCGCACCAGGTCGGGCTCACAGGCAAGATCACGCGACCGGCGCTCTACATCGCCGCCGGAATTTCCGGAGCCAGCCAGCACATGGTGGGCTGCGCCGCCGCCAAGACGCTGGTGGCGATCAACCGCGACCCCGATGCCGCGGTGTTCCGCTACGCGCGCTACGGCCTCGTCGGCGACTGCCTCGAAATTCTCCCCGAGCTCATCCGCGCGGCGAAGGCGCGTTGAAATCGCTTCCATGCGCCCGCCATCAGAAGATCACGAAAACACGAAAGCTCGAAAACACGAAAGGGAGGAAGGGAAGCCATTCGCTTTGCGTGCTGTCGTGATTTTCTTGCTCTGATCTGAAAGGACTCAACCATGACAACGACTCGTACCCCAGTCATCCAAAACCTGTTCGCCGAGACCGCGCAGGGCCCGCGCCTGCTGGGCTCGAAATGCGTCGCCTGCGGCGCGCCCTACTTTCCCAAGTCGCCCGCCTGCCACAATCCCGAGTGCAGCGCAGAACGCATCGAGGACGCCGCATTCGGACCGCGCGGCACGCTGTGGAGCTTCGCCGTGCAATACTATGCGCCACCGACGCCAGTGAAGTACGACGAGCCGTTCGTCCCGTTTGCCATCGGCGTGGTCGACCTGCCGGAGGGCCTCCGGGTGCTGGGCCGGCTGCACGTCGACGACCTCAAGCAGATCAAGATCGGCATGCCCGTCGAGTTGGTCATCGAGCGCCTGTGTGGCAGCGCCGACGGCGGCGAGATTACTACATGGAAATTCCGGCCGGTGGGTGCGGAGGACAAGTAAGGGGTGAGGAGTAAGGGGACCGGTTTCCTTTTCACTCCTTACTCCTCACCCCTCACTCCTTACCGATCAGTTGAAGCGAAGAGAGGATCTGACATGCGAGACGTAGCGGTCATCGGGTTAGGCGTACATCCCTGGGGAAAATTCGAAGGCAAGTCGGTGACCCAGCTGTGCCGCGAGGCGACTGCAGCGGCGCTCAAGGACGCCGGCGTGCGGTGGCGCGAGATCCAGGCGGTCGCCGCGGCGAGCTCGCGCTTCTCCGGCGGCAAGGGCTGGGGCTTGAACGGCAACGATGTCATCGAAGACATGGGACCCACCGGCGCGCCCGTGTACAACCTCTCCGCCGGCTGCGCCGCCGGCGGCAATGCATTCAACGTCGGCTACAGTTTGGTTGCCGGCGGCCTCTACGACATGGTCCTCGTGGTCGGCGGCGAGAAGATGCCCAAGGGCTTCATCCAGATGTCCGGGGTCGAAGAAGAAACCGACCCGGAGTACGTGCGCCAGGTGTGCGTCGGCATGCCGGGGCCGGCATTCTGGGGCATGCTGTGCATGCGACGCATGGCCGATTACGGCACCACCGAAACACAGCTCGCGCAGATCGCGGTGAAGGCGCATCAAGCGGGACAACACAATCCGAACGCCCGCTTCCGACAGCTCTTCACGGTCGAGGAGGTGCTGAAGTCGCGCGTCGTCAGCTGGCCGTTGCGCTTGTACGAAATCTGTCCGGTGAGCGACGGCGCCGCCGCGGTCGTATTGTGCTCGGCCGACCTCGCCCGCAAGCGGACGACGAAACCCGTGTGGATCGCGTCCAGCACTGTCGCCACCGCAGGGTTCAATGACGGCATCCCGCGCGGCCTCGCCACCGTTGTTCCGCCGGGACACACCGAACACAGCGAAGCCACCACGGCGGTCAAGAAGGCCTTCGACCAGGCCGGCATCGGCCCGCGCGACATCAGCTTGATCGAGCTGCAAGACAACACCGTGTATTACGAGCTGGCCTTCCCGGAAGAATGGGGATTTTGCGAGCCCGGCGAGGCGGAGAAATTGGTGGAGCGCGGCGAGACCGTGCCTACCGGCAAGCTGCCGATCAATCCGAGCGGCGGGTTCCTTTGCTTCGGCGAGGCGACCACCGCCATGGGCGTGTGGCAGGTGTGTGAGCTGGCGTGGCAGCTGCGCGGCGAAGCCGGTGCGCGGCAGGTCCCCAACGCCAAGGTGGGCCTTGGCCAAACTCTGGGGCTCGGCAGCAACGCAACAGCGGTCATCCTCAAGCGCTAGGACCTGCGGTCGGCGTCCTTCTATGGCCCGCTCCCCCCTTCGGGGAGCCTCAGGACAGGGTTGGTCGCTAGGGGCTGCCACGTCCGCCGGACTGCTAGCAAAGCGCGCGGGACAACGGCAATGAAGGCGCGCGTCGCGCCATGACCCTCCGCCTGCCCGCCTTCCCGTTTTCCTTGCGCAGGCGAGCGATTAAGCTATAGTGCCATGCCTCTGGGGACGTAGCTCAGCTGGGAGAGCGCCGCGTTCGCAATGCGGAGGTCGGGAGTTCGATCCTCCTCGTCTCCACTAATCCACTGAGAACCCGCTGGTGCCCCAGCGGGTTCTTTTCGTGGTGTGGAGTCTGCCGTAGCTATCCCGGACCGACGCTCCGCCCGACGCCCCATTGAAGTCTTCCCCGGAGCGTGGCCCTGGGCTATCGAGTCATTGCGCCTGTGGCAAAAACCTTATCGATTGACCGATCACCAGGAGGAAAACGCATGGCAGCAAACGACCACGTGCTATTTCACATCGACGAAGGGGTTGGTGTCGTCACCATGAATCGTCCCGAGCGCCTCAACGCCGTGAATTGGGACATGGCCTTGCGGCTCGTCGAGCTGTTCCGTGAAATCCGCTTCAACGACGACGTGCGGGTGCTCGTGCTGACGGGCGCTGGCCGCGGATTTTGCGCGGGCGGCGATGCCGAGTGGCTCAGCGGCTCCGGCGATCGTCCCCTGCCCGGCTTGTCGGACAAGAGCCGCGTCCTGCCGCGCTATCAGCGCAAGACGCCGGCCGGGCCGTTCGCTGAATTTGCGCGCACGATCATCGAGGCGGACAAGCCGGTGATCGCGGCGATCTCCGGGCCGGCAATGGGCGCGGGGCTCGCCTTCGCCCTCGCCTGCGATCGGCGCATCGGCGACTCCAAAGCCCGCATGTGCGCCGCCATGGTGCGCCTCGGGTTCAGTCCCGATTGCGGCATCACCTGGCTGCTGCCGCGGATTACCAACCTATCGACCGCGCTCATGATGGTGGAGACCGGCAAGATCCTCGAGTCCGAGGAAGCACACAAAGCCGGACTGCTCGATGAGCTGGTCCCGGAAGGCGAAGCGCTCGCCGCGGCGATGTGCTACGCCAAGGAACTCGCCAAGGGCCCGAGCGTGGCCATCGACCTCGCACGTCGCTGCATCTACAAATCGCTCACCGCGACGTTCGACGAAATGCTCGACTACGAAGGCGTCGCCGGCACGATGTCCGCCGACACCCACGACGCGCGCGAAGGCACGAGCGCATTCGCGGAGAAGCGGAAGCCGGTGTTCAAGGGATTCTGAGAGGAGAGTCACGCGTAGCCGCCTGCCAGACCGACAGTCCTTCCGGAGCGAAAGGCGCAAAGGAAGAGGGGATTCAAGCCCCTGGGGACTTCGGTTTCTTGGCGTCTCTTCTTGCGGCTTTGCGCCTTTGCGTGAGCTCTCTTCCCGTCGCGAGCCGTTGTCTGCTAAAGACGCCACCATGCCACCGACCGCCGCGGACATGGAGCGTTACCGGCACGAAATCGATGAGCACGGCTACTGCCTCGTGCGGGATGCCTTGCCGCTCGCCGGCTTCGACGAGTTGCGCGCCACGCTGGTGCGCATCGCCGCCGAGGAGATCGCCAATGGCACCGACTACGTGTACGAGAACGGCTCGAACCAGCGCGTCTGGGTGTTGCTGAACAAGGGACGGCTCTTCGAGGAGTTGGTCCAGAATGAAACTGTCCTCGAGCTGATCGGCTACATGCTCGGACCGGGCTTTCTGCTCTCGAATACGAATGCCAACATCGCCGGACCGGGCGGCAAGCCGATGTTCCTGCACTCAGACACCGACTACGTGCCGGCGCCGTTTCCGCCCTATGCCATGGTCGCCAACGCCATGTGGTTCCTCGACGACTTCACCGCCGAGAACGGTGCGACGCGCATCGTGCCGCAATCACACACCCTGCGCCATCCGCCCGATTATTCGAAGCGCTACGAGACCGCCCCGGTCACCGGTCCGCGCGGCACGGTGATGATCTTCCACGGTGGCTTGTGGCACCAGACCGGCCGCAACACGACCGCCGATCAGAAACGCCACGGTATCATCACCTATTACTGCCGGCCGTTCATGCGCCAGCAGGAGAACTTCTTCAAATCCCTGGACCCGCCCGTGCTCGAACGCGCCACGCCACGGCTGCGCCAGCTCCTCGGTTATGAGATGTGGCTCGGCGGCGTCGGCGCCATCGGCGGCCTGCCGCGCGAGTGGCCGCGCTTCTGAGGCCTGCGGCGGGCGTCTCTTCTATGGCCCGCTCCTCGTTGCGTCGCTGCGGGCGTTTAGTCACGAACTGGTGGACTTAGGACGGGCGACCAAGATGCCGGCACCACCCCTTTCATATTGGTCCTGGGCTCTTGTTGAAAGGTTTTGCCGAGACATCGCTTCAATAGAAGCAGTATCCCAGCCCCCTGTACGTCTTCGCCCGCCCGACGATGCGCGGGCCGCGCTTCAGGAGGTATTCGTTGAAGCGCTCGGCGATCTCGCCCGCCTTGGCCGGACGAAAGAACACCGGGTCGCCCGGGCGCAGGCGGCCGCGCCATTCCGGCGGCACAATGAGCGGCGTTTGCACTTCCCCAAATCCCTCGCCGCCGGTCGGCTTGAGGCCGGAGGGCAAGAAGGGAATTGGCGCCTTGTCGGCGTGCGCTGGGCCGCTGGCGATGAAGCCGCCGCTCTGGCAGGTCACGTGGTCGGGCTGCGAGCGGCGCGTCACCTGCAAGGCGAAACAAAAGGCGGGCTGATTCTCGTTCGTCGCGTAATAGTCGAACAGATGCGACTGCAGAAACCCGGACCCCGCCGTCACCTCGGTAATCCACGGCTCCAACGTCGTGGTGCGCAGCGAGCCGGTGCCGCCACCGTTGAAAAAGTCGAGCGGCACGTTGCGCTCGCGCAACACCGCCGCCACTTCGCGGCGCCTGGCGGCGACGGCGGCGACCGATTTTCGCTTGATGAATTTCTTGGCGGGGTTCAGGAGCGGCGCAAAGGGATTCTGGTCCGGCAGCCCGGCGATCTGCGCTTCGTAGCCCATCACGCCGCTGAGTCTGAGCTCCGGCTGCCGCAAGACGGCATCGAGTACGCGGCGGAAGTCCTCGAGCGTGCGCACCGGCGAGCGCTGCACGCCGAGGTGCACACCGCGCGGCCGCCAGGAGAGGTCCAGATCGATGCACACCCGCAACGGCAGCGCCGCGCCGCCGCCGCAGCGCTGCCGCCAATACTGGCCGAGCATCTCCGCGTGCGCCGGTTCGTCGATCATGTGCGTGACCACCGCCCCGCTCTGCGTCATCTCCCAGAGCGCATCGAGATCGCCGCCCTGCACGGACGGATACGCGATCAGCAAGTCATCGAAGCCCTCCGCCCGCAGCAGCTGCGCTTCGTGGGCGGAGAAACACATCAGACCGCGGAAATGGTCGCCGCCGACCTTGACGATCTGCTTCAGCAACTCGGGCACCCGGACCGATTTCGATGCCACCCGCAACTGCTTGCCGTGGGTCTTGGCGATGCGTGACAACCGCTCGGTGTTGGCGTCGAGGATATCCAGGTCGACGATCATCAACGGCAATCGCTCGCCGCGCACGAGTTGGGCGAGCTGCTCGTAGTTCCAAGCGTCGCTCATCGGACGCAATCCTCGCAGGCGGCCTAGCTTGGAATCCTGCAGCGACCCAGCGGGGAGCGGCCCATAGAAGAGACGCCGGCCGCAGGCCTCATCGGCGCCCTTCCTTGCTCGCCTTCTTCGAGTAGCTTTCCAGCTTCATTCCCGTGAGCGCGAACTTGACGAAGTTCGCCACGCCGCCGCTGAACAGGTTGACCATCATGTCGGTGAAGATGCGATACTTCTCGCGCGTGTACGGATACCAGTTCGCCTCGATCTTGGCGCTGTCCTTGTCGATGAGCACCGACTTGACGTTGCAGAAGGCGTGCAACCCGTGCTCGCCCTTGTAGCGCCCGTAGCCGCTGCCCTTCATGCCTCCGAACGGCAAGGCCGGGTTGGCTTCGGTGGCCATCACGTTGTTGATCGACACGCCGCCCACGACCAGGGCGCGCGCTACACGTTGCGCGCGTTCGAGATCCTTCGACCAGACACTCGCGGTCAATCCATACTCGGAGGCGTTCGCCAGTGCGATCGCCTCGTCCTCGGTTTTGAAGGTCAGCAGCGGTAGCACCGGGCCGAAGGTTTCTTCGCGCATCAGCAGCATGTCGTCGCCCACCTGGTCCACGACCATCGGGGGGATGAGCCGCGACGCGCCGTCCCAGTTGTCTCCGGTCAGAAACCGGGCGCCCTTGGCCTTCGCGTCCTCCACCTGCCGGGCGACGATCTTGACCTGGAAGTCGGCGGTCATGGCACCGATATCGGCGTCGCCATCGCTGTCGATGGCCTGCTTCATGCGCGCCACTTCTTTCACCAGCGCCGCCTTGAACGCCTCGGCGATGCTCTCCTGGACGTAGATGCGCTCGACGGACGTGCACGACTGGCCCGTGGTGGTGAGGCCGCCCCAGGCCGCGCCCGCGGCAGCGCGTTCGAGATTCACGTCCTCGAAGACGAGCATCGGATCCTTGCCGCCCAACTCGAGCTCGACCGGAATCATGTACTGGGCTGCCTGCTGCAGGATTTTCTTGCCGGTGCGTGTGCTGCCGGTGAACATGATCTTGTTGGGCTGCTGGTCGATCAGCTCCGCGCCGACGCTGCCGTCGCCGTACGCGATCACCACCCAGCTCGGTGGCACTTGCGCTTCACCCAGGAGATCCTCGAGGAGGCCTGTGAGCGGCGTCCACTCGGATGGTTTGTAGACAACGGTGTTGCCGGTCACCAACGCGGCGGCGATGGGCACGACCGCCTGGTAGAAGGGATAGTTCCACGGCGAGATGATGAGGATCGTGCCCAGCGGCTCGAACCACAGGCGCGAGCCCTTGCCGAGCAACGCGATCGGCGTATGCACCTTGCGATCCTTGAGGGCCTTCGGCGCGGCCTTCTCCATCCAGGCCAGGTTGTCGAGCACCCCGAAGATTTCCGAAATGAGCGCGTCGGAGCGGCTCTTGCCCGTGTCGCGTTGGATGTGATCGATGATCGCTTCGCGACGCCGCAGGATGATTTCCCGCAACGTCGTCAGATAGCGCACGCGTTCCGCCACCGTCAGCCGGCGCAGCGCGCGCGATCCGGCACGCGCCCGCTCCACCGCATCCGCATGCGTGGGGCTCGGCCGCGCAATGTCGTTCATGATTCCTCCTTCGGCGCCGATCCATTGTTCACAACGGCTGAATCCACGGCGATCGCTCCATGGTCCATTACCGCTACTGCATCGTCCGTCGCAGCCAATCCATGGTCCACGATCTTGGCGTCCCAGTGGATCAATTCGTAAATCGACGTCCCCTCGCCCAGATCGGAATAGTAAAGGGTCACGACCATTCCCTTAATTCCGATGTTGATCATGCGCAGCACCGCGCCGATGGCATCGGGAAAGGCCTGGTGCTGATCGGTCAGCGCCATCAGGCCACGCAGGACAAGCTTCGGGCAGTAGCGAAACAGACCCAGCAGCACCTGCAGCGGCTGCAGGTCCGCGTCGTTCATGTACGCCAGCATGCGGTCGACATGATCGGCGCAGCGCGAGCGCGAGAACGACGGAAACTGGCGGTCGCCGGGAATGATGACGTCACCGACCCGCAAGAGTCCCGCCTGTTGAGATGGGGTGAGAATGCGTGAGGTCATGGGCGCACGTCCTTGAGAATTTGGTCGGCCGCACGCAGCGAGTTTGCCATGATCGTAAACGCCGGATTGATACCCGGGGCGTTCGGAAAGACGCTCGAGTCGCCGGCGTAGATGTTCTTGTAGCCGTGCAGCCGATAGTCCGGCGAGGTCACCGAGCGCGTCGGGTCGACCCCCATGTTGCAGCCGCCCATCAAGTGGAGGCCGATCGCCAGGTTCCCTTCGATGATCTCCTTGGCGCCGGTGGCAAGGAAGATGTTGCGAATCGCGTCACGGCCGCGGTCGCGGCGTCGCTTGTCTTCGTCGTTGAGCTTCTTCTCCACGATCACGCCGCCCTTGGGATTGACGCGGATGCGCCCGGGCTGGGTGTCGCGGACGGCCACCTCGATGCACGCCAGGTGCGTGATGTTGCGCATATGCCGCAGGTGCGCCGCGCCGAAGCCGGGAATGAGCATGGCGATCGCCACCGGCGGCGCGAACACGTTCTCGAGCTTGAAACCGCCGCGCCGGAAGTTCGGGTCGTCTGATTTGTAGGACTGCAGCGGCCCACGATGCGCGTTGATCGGTTCATCGTACACGGCGAGGTTCATGTATTGCGGATGGGTAAAAAAGTTGTGGCCCAGCGCCGGCAGCCGCGACGCGAATCCCGACAGCAGGAGCAGGCGGGAGTTGCCGATCGCACCCGACGCCATCACGAGGATGCGCCCCCGGTAGCTCGCCGTCGTCTTGTCGGCGTGCATGCCGGTGACGGTCACGCTGTCATCCGCGTGCTCGACGCGTTGCACCTCGTACTCCGCAATCACTTTCAGGCCGGCGGCGCGGGCGCGCTTGAGCGTGGTGACGACCATGCTTTGCTTGCTGTCGATGCGGCACCCGGCCAGGCATTCGATGCAGCAGTTCCCGTCCTCGAAGTGGCAGTCGGCCTGCGCCCGCTTGAGCAACGCGCTGCGATAGCCGTTGGCATCAAAGCCCTCCTTGAAGACGCGCGCGTTGCCGTTGCGGTACTCCTCCGGAACGGTGCGGATCTCGATCTCGCCCGCCGCTTTGTCGTACCACGGATCGAATGTCGCGCGCGTCAGCGCCGCCACGCCAGAGGCGTCGCGCCAGGCGTCGAACGCGTCCTCGTCGAAGCGATCCGCCAAGGCCTGATTGACCACCGATCCCCCGCCGACGACTTTCGGCCGGAGCAGGCCAATCGTGGCGTCCGCGTTCAACTCAATCCCGCCGCTCCAGAAGAGCTGCGAGTTCGCATCGATCTCCTTGCGCGGATAGCTGGACCGATCGAAGTCCTTGCCCGCCTCCAAGAGCAGGCACCGCATCCCGGCCTGCGTCAGTGTATGAGCAATGAAAGATCCCGATACACCGGCGCCGACGATCACCGCATCATAGATAGTTGTCTCTGTGGGCATAGGCTCCATCTCTACCCGATGGCGTGCCCACCTTTGTGGAGCGGACGGCTCCAGTCAAGCACCTGGCGATTGACGATTGATTCATTGGGTCATTGACGATTGCCAGAGGAGCCAGTGGCCCAATCGTCAATGACTCAATCGTCAATGGCCCAATTCCTCCTTCGCTCACACAACCTTGTCGCGCCGCAGCTGCGCGATCTGCGCCTCGCTGAGGCCAAGCCCGGTCAGCACACTATCTGTATGCTCGCCAAACCCGGGCGGAGCGGTGCGCACTGCTCCCGGCGTGTCGGAGAGCTTGATGGGTGTGCCGGGCATGCGCGTGCGGCCGTTCGCGGTGTCCATCTCGACGATCATTTCGCGATGCCGCAACTGCGGATCGGCATACGTCTCGTCCAACGTGTTCACCGGACCGAAGCAGATGTCCTTGTCGGCGAGCTCGGCCACCCATTCGGCCATGGTCTTTTGACGGAAGGCGTGCCGGAAGAAGGTGAACATTTCTTCGCGCGCCTCTTCGTCCCATTGGCGCGCCGCGAAATCGTCGCGGCCGAAGTGGCGACACAGTGTCGCCCAGAAGTGCGGCTCGAAGGCGCCGACGGTGACGTGGCGGCCGTCGCGCGTCTCGTAGACGGCGTAGCACGGATAGCGCCCGGTGAGTTGCTCGGCGCCACGCTGGGGGAGCTGGCCGGTGAGGAACCACATCAATGTATGATAGGCGTTGCACGCCATCGAGCCGTCGAGCATGGAGATGTCGACGAACTGCCCGCGTCCGGTCTGCTCGCGAGCGATCACTGCGGTGAGAATGCCCACCGCCGCCATCAACCCGCCGCCGGCAATATCGGCAATCTGCACCCCGGGAATCACCGGCGGGCCGCCGCTTGCGCCGATGAAATTGAGCACGCCGGCGTAGCCGAGATAGTTGACGTCGTGGCCGACGTAGTCGCGGTATGGACCATCCTGCCCATAGCCGGAGATCGAACAATAGATCAGCCGTGGATTGCGCGCACGGAGCGTCTCGAAATCGATGCCGAGACGCCGCGGAACTCCGGGGCGGTAGCCTTCGAGCACGATGTCGGCGTCCGCCGCCAGTCGCAGCAGAATGTCGCGGCCGGCGGCGTGCTTCAGGTTGAGCGTCATGTGCCGCTTGTTGCGTGCCAGGAATGGAATGCCGATGCGCATCGGATCGTCCGGATTGGCAACGCACAATACGTCGGCGCCGAGATCGGCAAGCAGCATGGAGCAAAACGGCCCCGGCAGCTGACGAGACAGATCGAGCACTTTCAAACGACCGAGAGGAAGCGTCATAACCGCTTTGCGTATCGCAAGCGGCGCGACGTGAGCAAGCGGGATTGGTAATTGACTCATTGACGATTGAGCCATTGACGACTTTTGGAGAACCATTCAATCGTCAATGGCTCAATCGCTGTTTGTACCGATCGCCATCGCGGTATAAGAATCACGCGGCCCATGTCCACCAAGAGCTCCCCAATCGGTTCCGCAGATCCCGGCCGCTGCACCGAGCCGGAGTTGACGGAGCCCGTCCTCGAGTGCACGCCCGACGGGCGGCTCAACCCCGCGGCGATCGGCTGGTCGCGCCGGCCGCTGCAGCGCTGCAATCTCGCCGGGCATTGGCCGCGCAAGAAGCGCTGGGACTATTGGTGCGTCACGACGGACACCCATCTGCTGTCGCTAACCTTTGCCAACGTCGATTACCTCGGCGTGCTCAACGTCGGATTGTTCGACTATGCGGCACGAACCGTATTCGAGAAGAGCCTCGTCCTGCCCTGCGGCGGAGGTCTCACTCTCCCGGAGACAGTCGGCGGCGGTGACATGCGTTTCGCCGGCATGGGGTTGTGCATCGAAATTCTCGAGGAGACGGGCGGGACGCGGCTGCGTGGCAGCTTCTCCCGACGCGACGTGACCTTCGCCGCCGATGTCTTCGTCGCGCGTCCGGCAGATCACGAGACGCTGAACGTCGTCATTCCGTGGAGCGACGATTGTTTCCAATTCACCTCGAAGCACAACACGCGGCCGGCAGACGGCACGGTCGTAGTGAACGGACGCACGTACGCCTTCGGTCCGCAGAACCATGCGTTCGGCTGTCTCGATTATGGCCGGGGCATATGGCCGTACCGCACGACCTGGAATTGGGCGTCCGCCTCGGGTAGGCAGAACGGCCACACGGTCGGGCTCAATCTCGGCGGCCAATGGACCGACGGCACCGGCATGACCGAGAACGGGCTGTGCATCGACGGCCGGCTACACAAGCTCTCCGAGGAATTGCTCTTCACCTACGAGCGCACCAACTTCATGGCACCGTGGCGTATCCGCACTCCGCTATCCGAACGTGTCGATCTCACCTTCGCTCCATTCTTTCTGAAAGAGGGCGCGCTCAATCTGCTGCTGCTCGCCACCGAGATTCACGTCGGCTTCGGGCACTTCACCGGGCATGTCGTGGCCGATAGCGGTGAGCGCATCGAGATCCGTGATTTGATGGGATGGGCGGAGGAGCATCGCGCCCGGTGGTAAGCCGTAAGCCGCAAGCAGCCACACCTGCCAACTCGCATCGCGTTGGTCACTGCACCTCGTACGCCCCGATATCGACGTGGGCGCCGGAGAGCCGTGGGAGTCCGCGCTGATCGGTGGCGAGGTTGTCGGGTGGGCCGGTGACGGCGTCATCCCCGGCGTCGATGGCGGGACTTGGCCCCGTGCACGACGGATGCGGAAGAGCGATCCCCGTGCACAATGCGAGCGTTTGCGTCGGCCCACCGTAGGTTCCAAGGGGGGCGAGCATCGGATTGGTGTCGAGGAGGTCAGTGCCGTCGGTACTTAGACAAGTATTGTTGCCCGTGCTGACGAGGTTATGACCGCTATCAAAGCCCCCGCTTTCGCCGTCACAATTCGCGCCGAATTTCGCGATGTTATTCGCAACGATCGTATTGCTGTAGGTGGCCGGGCCCGCGACGCCACCACCACCCCCACGGGGCGCTTTGTTCCCGAAGAGAGTACAATTTGTAAATTCGATAGTCGGGTGCGCTGTTATCGTGCCGTGGTTATTGATGCCCCCGCCATCGCGCGCGGCGTGATTTCCAGTCAGAGTACAGTTGGTAAGGGAAGCTGTGCCGTTGTTGTCCATACCGCCGCCACCTCCATCAACGCCGACGACGAAGAGCCGCGCGTCGTTCCCACTGATGGTGGAATTGGTCAAGGTGGATGTCCCCCCGTTTTCGATCCCGCCTCCGGCAACGCTCGCGGTGTTCCCGCTGAGCGTGGAATTGCTGATAGTAAGCGTGCCGCCGCTGTCGATACCCCCACCGCGAACGGCCGCTTTGTTCAAGCTGAATGTGCAGCCGGTGACCATCGCCATGCCGCCGTTTTCAAGGGCGCCACCGGAGCTCACGCGCGCATGGTTCCTCTTGAAAGTGCAGTTGGTGAGCATGGCCGTGGCTTCATTGTCGATGGCGCCGCCGTTGCCGGGGTGGGCGACGTTCGCGGTGAAAATACAGTTCGTGAGAGCCGCCGAGCCGGCGCCGTTATACAGGCCGCCACCATTGCCGGGACGTGCCTGATTGCCGTTGAAAGTGCAGGTGGACAACGTGACCGTGCCACCATTGTTAAATAGGCCACCGCCGTTAACTGTAGCCGTGTTGCCGCCGATCGTGCAGTTGGTCATGCTCAGAGTTGCACCGCTATCCACCAAGATCCCTGCCCCACGATCGGCCTTCCCATCCCGGATCGTCACATCCGACATGCTCGTTGTCCCCGCCACGATCTCGAAAACACGCGTTCGATGCGCCCCACCGAGCTGCAGCGCAGCCGGAGGACCGACGATGGACACGTCCTGCTGAATCTGCAATTCGCCGAGGGTAAGGCGGATTGCGTAAGAAGCCGAGAAGACAATCGTGTCACCACTGCCGCTCCCCGGGGGGCAATCACCGCCGGTAGTCTCTCCCGCGGCGTTCACATTGGCAATGGCCTCGCGCAGCGTGCAATGGCCATCGCCGCCGTTCGTATTGTCGGCGTTTGTGTTCACCGCAATCGTGGTCGCGGAGGCCGCCAATGGCAGTAGCAGCAGAATGATGGCCAGGCCTCTCATGTGCACTCCTTCACGGCCGGGACGCGCATGCAAACTTTGCACGCCATCGAGCGGCTCATGCGTCAGTATTCGGTGATTGTTGTTAAGACAGCTGGAAATGGCAGGGACCTGGAGTAACAACGGTGGAACCGCGTTGCTATCAAGGTTTCGTCCGCTTCTGAACTTCTTCCTAAGACCTACACTGTGCAGCACCTGAAAATCCCCCGGTACTGCCGCCTCTTGCCCGAACAGCCCGTGCCCCCCACGGGTGACACAAAACACGCCACGCCCAACTGAACCGGTCGTCGCTAGACAATGAATCCCACCTTCATCGCACTTCTGTCAACCGCGAACGCGGAGGCGTCTCCCGCCATCCGGCGCAATGAGCGTATAGGGTACACGCCCAGTTGTCGCCGAATAGCGGAAACGTCTTCTTGCGTCACACGCGCGCAGGCGCAGCCGGCGCGGATGCGGCAGGCGTGGTCGCCGGCGTGTCCGGCGTCGCGCGGCTGTAGGACATGTACTCCTGCATGAATGCAAACGGCGCCTGCAGCTCCGGACTGACCGGCAGCGCCGCCTTCACCAGGCGCCAGCTCGCCAACACCTCGCCCCATGCGTCCGCATCCTGCTGCAACCGCCGCCGGTTCGCCACCGTGGCGCGATTCTGCGCCGCCCGCGCTTGCTGCGCGAGCTCTTCGCCCCGGCGCACGAGAATGCGCAACTGCCGCGGCGTGAGCGTGCCGCGGAAGCCCGTGGCTTCCATCTCGTCGGCGAACCGGCGTGCGATCGCGTGATAGTCGCCCGGCGGTTTGACCAGTCGCCGCAAAAATTTGCTGAAGTTTGGGGTTTTTTTGCTCGCCGGGAGAGAAATTTCCCAGCGCTTGAGGGTTCATTCGAGCGCCGGTAGCAAAAATTTGCCGGCGTTCAGGGTTTATTCGAGCGTCGCGCTCGAAAATTCGCAGCGGTCGAGGGTTCATTCGAGCGCCGTGAAGGAATGAACCCTCGCGGCGTCCGAATCAACCGGCGAGTCGCCCGATCAATCACGCCCGTGTCTCGAACGAACCGCGGCAAGCTGCGACAAATCCGAAGGCTGGACCGCCGGTGAGCCGACTTCGGCGGCAGAAGCGCACGACTTAACCCCAATGAGACAGAAAAGATTCACCACGGAGACACTGAGACACGGAGAGAGCGGCCGAATCAACGCCGAAGGGGCACTCCCCGAACGTTCATTTTATGCTTCCTTCTCTTCGACTCTCAGGAATCCTTGTCTTCTCTGTGCCTCCGTGTCTCCGTGGTGATGTCCTTTTCTCACATCAGGGTCAATGGAATGGTCGGAGGAGCATCGCGCCCGCTGGTGAAGCAGCGAGACGCATCTCACAGCCTGATGAGATGCGCCCCGCTTGATTGTGCCTCAGGTTCGCGCCACCAGAGCAACCTGGGATTTCTCTACTTGATGAAGAGCATCTCCTGATACGTAGCCAGCGGCCACAAGTCGTCGGCGACGATGCCCTCGAGCGTGTCGGCAGTCTTGCGCACCGCCGCCATCGCCGGCAGCACCTCGTGGCACAGGTGTTTCGCGTGCTCGAGCTTGGATTTGCCACCGTGGTGTTGCAGGGTCTTCTCGAGCTTCGCGACGCCGTCCTGAAGATCCTTTACGAGCCCGGTGACTTTATCGAGCGTGTCGGTATCGAAGACATAGGACAGCGCCTTCAGGCTGGCGCAGGTCGCCGCCAGCTCGCCTTGATACCGTATGGCGGCGGGAAAGATGATCGTCTTGGCCATTTCGATCGCGGTCCGCGCCTCGAGTCCTACCGTGAGGCAGTAATGCTCGAGGTACACATCCATCCGGCTATGCAGCTCGCGCTCGGTGAGCACACCGTACTGTTCGAACAGCGCCGTCACTTCTTTGCTGCCGAGCAGCGGCAGCGCATCGACGCACGAGCGCAAGTTCGGCAAGCCGCGCTCGGCCGCCTCTTTGTGCCAGGCCTCGGAGTAACCGTCGCCGTTGAAGATGACACTGCCGTGCGCCGCGAGGATTTCCTCCAGCACCTTTTGGATCGCGCCGTTGAGTTTCTCTGGATCACCGGCGACCGCCTGCTCGAGACGGGTTGCAATAAAATCGAGCGACTCGGCGAGGATGGTGTTCATCGCCACCAGCGGCCCGGCGATCGACTGGCTCGATCCCACTGCGCGGAACTCGAAACGATTGCCGGTGAAGGCAAAGGGACTGGTGCGATTCCGATCGCCGGGGTCTTTCGGAAGATTCGGCAGTGTGTCAACGCCGACCGTGAGCGTCTCCTTCTTTTTCGAGCTCTTGGCCCCGCCCTTGGTAACTTGCTCGAAGATGTCCGCCAGCTGCTCACCCAGGAAGACCGAGATGATCGCCGGCGGCGCTTCGTTGGCGCCGAGGCGATGATCATTGGCGGCCGTAGCCACGACCGCGCGTAGCAAGCCGCCCCACTTGTGCACCGCGCGAATCACCGCCGCGCAGAACACCAGAAACTGCGCGTTGGCGTGCGGTGTGTCTCCCGGATCGAGCAGGTTGCCCTGGGTCGCGTTCCCCAGCGAGTAGTTCACATGTTTGCCCGACCCGTTGACGCCGGCGAAGGGCTTCTCATGCAGCAGGCAAGCCATGCCGTATTTCTCGGCCACGCGCCGCAGGGTCACCATCGTCGTTTGCTGATGGTCGGTGGCGAGGTTCCCATTCTCGAACACCGGCGCCAGCTCGAACTGGCCCGGCGCCACTTCGTTGTGCCGCGTCTTGGCCGGAATCCCGAGCTTAAAGAGCTCGCGCTCCGTCTCAAGCATGAAGGCAAGCACCCGCTCGGGGATGGCACCGAAGTAGTGATCCTCGAACTCCTGGCCCTTGGGCGGCAGCGCGCCGAAGAGCGTCCGGCCCGTGCCCAGCAAATCCGGCCGCGAGAAGAAAAAGTGCCGATCGATGAGGAAATACTCCTGCTCCGCACCGGCATACGAAACCACCGTGGCCGGCGACTCGTGCCCGAAGACCTTGAGAATGCGTTGGGCATGCTTGTTCAGCGACTGCATCGAGCGCAGCAGCGGCGTCTTCTTGTCGAGCGCCTCGCCGGTCCACGAGACGAAGGCGGTCGGAATACACAGTGTCGTGCCGTTCGGGTTTTCCAGGATGTAGGCCGGACTCGTCACATCCCACATCGTATAGCCGCGCGCCTCGAACGTATTGCGGATGCCCCCGTTTGGAAAGCTCGACGCGTCAGGTTCCCCCTGAGTCAGCGTCTTGCCGGAGAATTCGGCGAGCGCCCCACCGTCGCCGTCGGGCGACAGGAAGCTGTCGTGCTTCTCGGCCGTGAACCCGGTCAGTGGGTAGAACACGTGCGCGTAGTGGGTGGCCCCTTTTTCGATTGCCCAGTACTTCATCGCTGCCGCGACGGCATCCGCGAGCAAGGGGTCCAGCATTGATCCCGTCTCGATCGTTTTCAGTAACGACCGGCACACGGGTTTGGGCAAGCGTGCCTTCATCACCGTTTTGTTGAAGACGTTCGAGCCGAAAAACTCGGCGGCCGAGAGCTTCGAGAACGATAGTGGTTCTGAGATCGGATGATAGGTGGTAACAGCCTCGATAGCCTGAAGACGACCTGCACTTCCACTCAAAATGATACCCTCCTTCCGTTGCATGCACGCACGCGGGCCGTCTGGGGCCCTACCGCGCGTCAGCAGCTGGGGCTTTCAAAATGCAAAGACTACGCCCCTTCAACGAGCGCGGCAGGCATCGCGCTTCGGGTTGAAGAATGGCCGAGGCACTGCCGCCGGTGCCTCAATTTCGCTCTTTGCGCAGCGCTTGAGCAGCGCTTGTTGCGGCAGTGGGTCATTTCAACGGCGAAGCATGGCTTCGCTACTCCAGAGCGCGGATGTGAAATGGCGAAGCCATGCTTCGCCAAACTCATTTGCCAGCAAAACGCCACGCGAACTTCAAGTTGACCCAGTGCCTTTGTCGCGATCAGTGGTGCGTAGGCACATGACCCTGTGCTACGCTGCGATGAGGAATCCGGGAAATGATCGACGAGCACACAACAATACCCGCCGCTTCCGAGTGGCCGCCGGTCGTGGTGCGCACTCGGCCCGCCGCCGATCTCACAGCAGACGAGTTTTTCGATCTCTGCCAACTCAATACCGACCTGCGTTTCGAGCGAACGGCACAGGGGGACATCCTTATCATGCCGCCGACGGGTGGAGTCACGAGCGCGCGCAACAGCCGGCTCGTCCAACAGCTGGTCCAGTGGGCGGATCGCGACGGCACCGGGGTAGTGTTCGATTCATCCGGCGGGTTCAACCTCCCCGACGGCGCGACGCGCGCTCCCGACGTAGCCTGGGTACGCCGCAGCCGGCTGGCTGCCCTGAGCGCGCAACAAAAGGAGAAGTTCCTGCCGCTCTGCCCCGACTTCGTGATCGAGCTGTGCTCACCGTCCGAGCCGGTGAAGAACGCGCAAGCGAAGATGGACGAGTACATCGCCAACGGCGCCCAGCTTGGCTGGCTCATCGATCCGGCCGAGCGCCGGGTGTACGTCTATCGGCCTGGTACACCGGTCGAGTGCTTCACGAGCCTCACGAGCATCGCGGGAGATCCAACCCTGCCCGCGCTGGTGGTCGACCCCGGACGCATCTGGGATCCGGGAATCTAAGGGCGGCGGCACGCGGCGCGGTGGCCTACTCGGCGAGCGCTGCCGCTGCCGTGCAGGCGCGACCGCGCACCAGTTGTACCGCGTCACCGACGGCAATCTCCCCGCCTTCGACCACGAAGCAGTTGAGCGCCAACTTTCCCTCGAAGCGGCGGTAGATGCCGCGGGTGATTTCCTTGTCCTGCGCCAGCGTGTCGGGGTCGTAGGACGTCATGACGCAGCGCAGGCGCAGATCCTGCACACCGATGAGCACTTTGCCGATGCGCAGGCACGCGCCCGGCCATTCGCGTTCGCTCAATGCGTCGACGCCGCCGATGACGATGTTGGGTCGCAAGCGGCGCAGGTCATAGCCGAAAGCCTTGAGCGCACCATCTGTGGCCACCAACAACGGCAGCACGTCAAAGCGCTCGGCGCCATCGTAGCGGACCAGCCTGGCGCCCGGCCCGACGATATCCACAACTTCGGCGGCAACCGCCGGACTGTCCCACGGCCGCCCATCCACGAGCACCTCGCCATGCGCACCGAGTGCGCCCTTGTGGCCCAGGAAGCGTGGATGCGAGCGCGCGGTGATCACGCGTTCGCCCGCGTCCTCGACATGCACCACCCGGTCACCGTCGATGCCGAGAGGGCCGACGGCCACTCGTTGCAGCTGCTCTCCGGCCATCGTCTTGACCGGATAGCGCCAGATCTGCGCGACGTTCATCGTCAGTGCTCCACCCTCAGATCGCGCGCTCCCTGCCCTGCCAGTACGGGTCGCGCAGCTTGCGCTTGTAGAGCTTGCCGTTGGGATCGCGCGGCATGCTGGCGATGAAGTCGATGCTCTTGGGACACTTGTACTTGGCGGCGTTCTTCAAACAAAACTCGGTAATCTCTTGCGCCAGCGCCGCCGTCGGCTCGACGCCGGGCGCCGGCTCGATCACCGCCTTTACTTCCTCGCCCCAGTCTTCATTGGGAATGCCAAACACCGCGGCGTCGCCGACCTTGGGATGTTGCAGCAGCACCGACTCGACTTCGCTCGGGTAGATGTTGACGCCGCCGGAGATGATCATGTCGATCTTGCGGTCGCAGAGGAACAGGTAGCCCTCCGGGTTGAGATATCCGACGTCGCCGACGGTGAAGAAGCCCTGGCGACGGCCGGCCTCGGTCTTCGCCTTGTCCTTGTGGTACTCGAACTCGACGCCCGCCATCTTCATATACACGGTTCCCGGCTGTCCCGGCGCGGTGTCCGCGTCGGCCTCGTCGAGCACACGGATCTCCGAGCTCGGCCAGGCACGGCCGACGGTGCCGGGATACTGCAACCATTCCTCCGGCGTGACCAGCGTGCCGCCGCCTTCGCTGGCCGCGTAGTACTCGTAAATCACCGGCCCCCACCACTGCAGCATGCGCCGTTTGACGTCGACCGGGCACGGCGCGGCGGCGTGGATCATGTGTCGCAACGATGAGACGTCGTATCGCGCCTTGATGTCTTCCGGCAACGCCAGCAGGCGATGGAACTGCGTCGGCACCATGTGACTCGTGGTGACGCGGTACTTTTGAATCGCCTCGAGGCAGCTTTCCGGCGTCCACTTGTCCATCAGCACGACCGTGTGGCCGAGATGCAGCGAGCAGCCGGTGAACATCAACACGGCGGTGTGATACAGCGGCGAGCCCGTCAGGTGGACATTGTCGTTCTCCGGCTGGACGCCGAACATCCCGAGGAACATGGCGAGCATGGAGAACACGATGTCGGGATCGAACGGCGTCAGCGCCCGGCGCACCCCTTTCGGGCGGCCGGTGGTCCCGGACGTGTAGTTCATCACCTGTCCGGCCGCACGGTTCTCGGGCAAGGTGTCCGACTGCCCGGCGCTGAGCTCGGCGTAGTCGCGAAAGCCGGCGATGTGTCCGACCGCGAAACGCGCGTTGGCGGGGACGCCGGCCTCCTCGGCGGCGCTGCGACACGCCTCACCGAAGCGCGCGTCACCCACGAACACCTTGGCGTCAGAGTCCTGAAGGATGTAGGCGATCTCCGCGGCGGTCAGGTGATGGTTGATCGGCACGAGATACAAGCCCGCCTGCCCGGCGGCGAGATACAGCTCGATCATTGGCGCGCCGTTGGGCAAGCACGTCGCCAAACAATCGCCCTGCTGCACGCCGAGCGCGCGCAGGCCGTGCACCAGACGATTCGACGCGGCGAACAGGTCGCCGGCGGCCACGGTTTGCCCGTCCGGTGCGACCAGCGCGGACCGGGTTGGGTTTTTTTGCGCGAGGTTCCAGAAACCGTATTCCGACATCGACTCTCCTTCGTTCCGCCCGGCAACTCAAAATCACGAGAGTACGAAATAACGAAAACACGAAACAAGGGAAACTGGCCCCATTTCGTGCTTTCGCTCTTTCGTGCTTTCGTGATTCTCTGCTTCCCTCAGGCGATCGCCACAACCTGCGGCGCTTCGAAGCGAGCGCGCATCTTGTTGACGCTGCCGCTCATCAGGGCGTGCTTCGGCAGACCAAGGCTGCGCAGCTCATCGGCAAGCGGATGCGCCCCCAGGGTGAGCGCCGCACCGCCCAGGCGGTAGCCCACGCCCTCGCCCCCGGAGACGAACGGGGTGCGCCGGACGATCCCGCCGCGGTACGAGAACGCCGTCACCGGGGCATCGCGGAACCGCCAACGGCCGCTGGCTTTCACCGAGAGCGTCAGCACGTGCGCACCACCCATCATCAGCTTGCAGATACGCCGGCCATCCTCTTCCGTAATGCTGATCTGTTCGATGGTTTTCGGAAACCCCCAGATGGTGCTCCCCGCCGCGCACGTGAACGATTCGGTGACCGGCAGGTGATGGATGTAGGCGCCCACCCGACCGCGAACGAGGTCAACCATTGGCAGTGCCGCGTCGCGCCCTTCGCGGACGATGAACGCGACCGCAACTTCGTTGTAGCGTCCTAAGTCGTTGTCGCGGTACTCAATCCCCGCAAGGCTACACAACGTCCGCCCCGGCAACAGCTCCGCCGGCTGTAATCCGGGAGGCAGCACCTTACGCACCGCCGCAGTGGGGACGACGAAGCTGGCAAAGACGCTGCTCGCGTCGCGCACGATTACCGGCAGGCGTACCACCTGCCCCTGAATGACGTACGACTCGGACGGCGGCGCGGGTGAATCGGCGGCGAGAACCATCGGCAGAGCATCTGTCCAGGAACCCTCTATGTCAAGCATGGAGCGATTGGAGGATGGGAGGATTGAAAATTTGAGGATCTGAGGATTTGAGAATTGGAGGATTGGGAGATAGGAACATTCTCATATGGGCGGATCAGAGGCGGTTTCTCGCCAATTCTCAAATCACTAATTCTCCAATTCTCGAATCGATGCCCGCCGGAGGATTCTCAGACCATGCCCAGCACCACCCACCTCGCGAACATTGAAGACGACGAACGCCACGCACCAGGGTCGGATTCGCTGCCGTTGTGGAACGAGAGCTACTGGTTTCCGATCTACGACCCGAAGACGGAGATCGGTGTCGTGTTGCGCGCCGGCGTGTATGGCAATCAGCAGACATCGAACGTCTATCTGTTCATCACCCACAAAGGCGCGATCGTGCACACCTGGGTGGAGCAGCGTGCGCCGTTGCCGCCGCTGGAGCCGCGGCGGCTGGTGATCGGCGGCCTCACCATCGACATCGAGAAGCCGCTCGAACGCTTGCGCTTGCGGTATGCCGCCGGCAGTAGTGCCTTCGATTTGCTGTGGGAGGGCTACAGCCCGGCGTACATGTACCCGCGGCCGCCCGACACCCCGTTCCAACAGTATCCCGGTCACATCGAGCAGAGCGCCGTCGTCACCGGCACGGTGACCATCGCCGGGGTACGCCACGCCATCGACTGCCTCGGGCACCGTGACCACAGCTGGGGTGGTGAGCGCGACTGGAGCAAGTTTTACGGGTGGGACTATCTCAACGTCGAGTTCGGTCGGGACGCCTGGTTCCACGCCGTGCGCTTCGAGCTGACGCCCGGCAACAACATCTACATCGGGGCCTTATGGGATGGCACCGAGCTCCACGAGGGCCGCGCCATCCAGCTCGACATCAAGACCGCGGACGGCGGCACGCGCCAGATCGGCTGCGACTGGCGCATGCAAGACGAGCGCGGCCGCGAGTACCACATCATCGGCGAACAGGTACTCACCAACCTGATCGTGCGCTTCAACCAGACCTGGCTGAAGGACGGCATCGCTCGCTTCCGCTGGGGCGAACGGGTCGGCTACGGGATTCATGAACATGGATATCTGGAAGAGATTTGAGGATTGGAGGATTGGAGGATTGGAGGATTGGAGGATTGGAGAATTGAGAAATGGTGAATTTCATTTTAATTTGATCACCACGCTCACTACACTTGTAAACACCCGACTCTTTACATATCAAATGGCGAGTGGCATCGCAGGCAGACAAACTGCAGGCTCGTACGAAGCTGTTCGCCTTGGCCGTGATTCGCCTCTTCCGTGCCCTTCCGGGCAGCGAGGAAGCACGCATACTGGGGCGGCAGCTATTGCGCTCCGGCACGTCGGTCGCCGCGAACTATCGGGCCGCGCGACGGGCTCGTTCACGAGCCGAGTTCATAGCTAAGATCGGCATTGTCGTCGAAGAGGCCGATGAGAGCGTTTTCTGGCTCGAGCTGCTCGCAGAGGCTGGAATCCAAGATCGGCCATCGCTAGACGCTTTGATCCAGGAATCAAGCGAGCTGCTCGCAATCTGTGTCGCCACACAGCGTACCGCCCGCCTCAGACGGTAGAGACCACTTCTTCGATCCTCAAATCCTCCAATCCTCAAATCCTCCAATCCTCAAATTCCTTCTTGACCGTCTCCCGCCGCCTCCCTATAACGCTCGCCGATGCCGACCCTGAGTTCCTACACCGGACCTGTCCCGAAGCCGACGCCGGAGACCAAGCCCTTCTGGGATGCCGCGAAGCAGCACCAACTGCGCATCCAGCGCTGCCGTGATTGCGCGCAGCACTACTTCTACCCGCGGCCGCTGTGCCCGCAGTGCCTGTCGCGCAATGTCGAATGGGTCGACTGCAGCGGCCGCGGCCGCCTGCACACCTTCGTCATCAACCACCGCCCGCCGCGCAACTTTCCGGTGCAGCAGCCGTACATCATCGGCATCGTCGAGCTCGACGAAGGGGCGCGCATGATGAGCAACATCGTCGGCGTCGACGCCGACCCGAAGCAGCTGCGCTGCGACATGCCGGTTGAGGTGGTGTTCGAAGACATCACCGAGGCGATCACGCTGCCCAAGTTTCGTCCGGTGACGGTATGACTTGGGGAATTGGAGGATTGGAGAATTTGAGGATTGGAGAATTTGAGGATTGGGATGTCCACCCGATCCGCCGCTCCTCTCTACCAATTCTCCAATTCTCCAATCCTCCAATCCTCAAATTCCCCGGCGGTTTCTCCTCATGAGCACCGATCCCCAAAAGCTGCGCGGCACCGTGGCCATCGTCGGGGTGGCCGAGTCGGATGAGATGGGCAAGCTGCCGCACAAATCGGCGCTGCAATTGCACATGGAGGCCACGCGCAACGCCCTCGACGACGCCGGCTTGCAGAAGAGCGATATCGACGCGGTGTTCACCTCGGGCCGCAACATGGCGTCCGACCTCCCGGAATATCTCGGTATCCGCCCCCGCTTCGTCGACGGCACGCAGGTCGGCGGGTGCTCGTTCATCCTGCACATCGAGCACGCGCTGGCGGCGATCAATGCCGGCTTGTGCGAGGTCGCGCTGATCACGCATGGTGAAAGCGGGTACTCGCGCATCGCCATGCCGGCGCCGCGCTGGGGTGACGACTCCACCAACAATCAGTTCGAATTGCCCTACGGCATTGCGGGGCCAGCCACCGGCTACGGCTTCCTGGCCACACGTCACATGCACGCGTACGGCACCACCAGCGAGCAGCTCGCCGAGGTGGCGGTGGCAACCCGCCAATGGGCGGCGCTCAATCCGAAGGCGCTGATGCGCGATCCGATCACCATCGCTGACGTCCTGGCGTCGCGCTTGATTGCCTGGCCGTTTCACCTGCTCGACTGCTGCCTGGTCACCGACGCCGGCGGCGCCGTCATCGTCACCTCGGCGGAGCGCGCCCGCGATCTGCGCAAGAAGCCGGTCTATGTGTTGGGCACCGGCGAGTGCACCACGCACCAGATGGTCAGCCAGATGCCCGCCTTCGACAAATGGGACGCGGGAATCATCGCCGGCCAGCGCGCCTTCGCGATGTCCGGCGTGACCCATGCCGACATCGACGTGGCCGAATTCTACGACGCCTTCACCATCGTGCCGATGCTGGCGCTCGAGGCTCTGGGCTTCTGCAAGCCCGGCGAGAGCGGCGCCTTCGTGTCCGGCCAGCGCACCGCACCCGGCGGCGACTTCCCGATGAACACCAACGGCGGCGGCTTGTCGTATACGCACACCGGCATGTACGGCATCTTCACGCTCATTGAGGCCGCCCGCCAACTGCGCGGCGAATGTGGCGCACGTCAGGTCGCAGATGCCACAGTCGCCATCTGCCACGGCACCGGCGGCATCTGGAGCGCCGCAGCCACGATGATCGCCGCGACCGAGGTGTGAGCCACCGCGCTAGGCGCGGCGCGTTACGGCGGTGGGATCATTGTTCATCCAGTTATTGCAGGTAACACGTACAGCAGCGCCACTCGGTGGGAGCGACTGCCAGTGCCCGCGGTGAGGCGTTCCGAGCGAGACAAACAGACAACGTGACCGGAGATTGAGGCCTGCAGCCCCCCAAGGCATAGACCTCAATTTCCGGCAAGCTTCTGCACGTACTCGCCAACCCGATAAGCAACGGCGCGCTCGGTGAGGCGCGCGAGGTTCGCCTGCAGCGCACGCTCATCTTCCAGCGAGTTGCACCGCTGAGCAGGCGGCACCTCCGCAGCGCCAAACTGCAACTCGGCTATCGCATCGAGCTCCGGGACATCCTCCGCGAGCCGGCCGTCCACGATGTTGGTCACGTAGCGGGCGAGACGGGTGTACGCGCGCAACGCCAACGGCACGTGGCGCGTCATCCATTGATCGACGAACTCCGCGTGCGTCATGCCGGGTCGCCGCCGCAGCGGGCACATGAGCTTGATTCCCGGTGAACGGACGCCGCGCGCAACCGGAGCACTACCGGCAAGCTGAATGAATTCGGTCGTCACATAGCCGTGCGCGCCGCCCATGAAGCGTTGCACATCGCGCGCCACGATGCGCTCGCCGTCCGGCGAATCGTAGAGCCGCTCCCGAAAATCAGCGAGGCTGTCGAAGCCCAGCACACCGATGCTGTCGAGCTCGGCTGCGCCCGTTGGTGTCGTCTCGACCACATTCACGACATACTCGCGCATCAGCGGGTGATGGCGCAGCGCGATCGGCACATGGCCTTCCAGCAGACGCCGCGCATACTCCGCATGCGTGAGGTCGGCGCGCCGCCGGCAGAGAAAGATAAGCTTGACCATCGCCGGCACCCTGCCCCGTCAATATCGCGCGCGTCAAGCCTTGGGGCGGCTCTTGACCGCGGTACATGACTGTGGCCAGGATTTGCTCATTTGAAGGAGGCGCCGCGTATGGCCAAGTTTCCAACCGAAGTCGAACGCTCCGTGACCGCGAAGGTACCCCTAAACCGCGCCTACGCTTACCTGTGGGACGTCGTCGGCTCATCGGCGTGCATTCCCGGCCTCGACAACTGCAAGCGGGTCGGGAACGACACCTATCGCTTCACATTCGAGGAGCGTTCGTCGGGGCCGGTGACCATGACCGTGCAATACACCGCGCGCTATGCGGGCAACGGTGTCGACACGATTTCCTTCGAAGGCGTCAATGCCAAGGGGGACAACACGGACGTCACCGGCGAGATCCGCCTGCAGGCCAGCGGGACCGATGCCACGAAGATCTCGTTGCGGCAAACGCTGGCGCCGGACACGCCGGTGCCGCGCCTGCTACAAGGCTTTCTCAAATCGTACGTCGAGAAGGAAGCCGCCGAGGCCGTAAAGCAGTACCTCGCCAAGCTCAAGCGTCAGCTCGAAGCCTAGGGCCTGCGGCCGGCGTCTCTTCTATGGACCGCTCCCCCCTTCGGGGAGCCTCAGGACAGGATTGGTCGCTAGGCACTGCCAAATCCGACAGGCTGCGACCTGCGGTCGGCGTCTCTTCTATAGTCCGCTCCCCCCTTCGGGGAGCCTCAGGACAGGATTGGTCGCTAGGCACTGCCAAGTCCGACAGGCTGCCGAAATCTCAGAGCGTATTTCAGGGCCACAACCTTTCCGCATCCTGCGTCCTCTGTGTGAGCTCGCTTCTGCAGTGGCGGCTCATGTGTTTTCGATCGGCTGCGCCGGATCGATGCCCAACCAACATGCGGCGGCAACGAGGTACAACCCGGCGACTGTCAGCAGTGGCAGGTTCCACGACTCCCACCGCTGCAGGCTGAGGCCGACGACGACCGGGCTCAACGCGCCGCCGAGGTTGCCAAACGTGTTCATCGCGCCGCTGACGACGCCGGAGTGAGGCCCGCCGATCTCCAGGCACACGGCCCACGCCGGGCTGACCCCCAATGCCGCCAGGCCGGCGGCGGCAGCGAGCAGCAGCGCGGCGAGCAGCGCCGACGGTGTGACAATCGCGCCCACGACAGCCAGGGCGGCCAAGGGCAGACCGACCAGCCCAGGCGCGCGGCGTCCGGCACGCACGCCCCACCGACGCGCGAGCACGTCGCTCGTCCAGCCGCCGGCAAACACGCCGGCGGCAATGCTCAGAAGCGGCAGCGCCGCCAGCCAGCCGACCTGCTGCAGATCGAAGCCGCGGGCGCGCTGCAGATAGGTCGGCAGCCAGGTGATGTAGAAATACCAGCCGTAGATCGCCGCGCCATACATCACACACAGGACCAGCAGACTGCGGCTGCGCAGCAGCGCACTCCACGGCACCGGCACAGAGTTTCGATGGGTCGTGCCAGCCTGACCGTTCGCCGTTACGTCGCTCGCTCCCGGCGTCGCGCGTCCGTGACTCGGAAGCAACCGACTCTCCGTCGCGAGAAGATGCAACTCCGCCGCGTTCACCGCGGCATGCTGATGCGGATCGTCGCGAAACCACCAGAACCAGGCCAGCGCCCACACGACGCCGACGGCCCCGAAGATCGGAAACGTGTGGCGCCAGTGGAAAATGCGCAGCAGACTCACCACCAGCGGTTGCGTCAACGCCCCGCCGAGCGCCGCGGTCATCAGGGCCAGGCCAAACGCACGCCCGCGCTCACGCGCCGGCAGCCAACGGCCGTAGGCGCGGGCAATGCTCGGAAAGGTTCCCGCTTCGCCGGCGCCGAAGAGAAAGCGCGCCACAACGAGCGACAGGACGCCACCCGCAAGACCGGTGGCCGCAGTCATCGCCGACCACCAGATGACGATGCGCGTCAGCATCAGGCGCGCGCCGAAGCGATCGGCGAGCCTGCCGCTCGGCACCTCGAAGAGCGCGTAGGCCAGCGTGAAGGCGCTGAACACGTAGCCCATCTGCGCGTCGCTGAGCCCCAGGTCGGCCTTCATCGCCGGCGCCGCGGTGGCAATACACACGCGGTCGAGATAGGCAACGGCGGTCAACGCGAGCGTGAACGCCAGCACGCCGTGACGGACGCGCGTCGGCGCCGCCGGCGGTGTCGCCACCTGGATGGCGTGCGGAACGGACATCGCCTGCTTCTAACGCGCTGCCGCCGGCGCACGCAACGAGAAATTGGGCCGTTCGCTATGCATCCGTAGAGAACAAACGCCGGCGCAGGCCCGCAGGTACTGGGTCAGTATGAAATTCGGGCGGCGCTTCGCCGGCAAATGAAGTTGGCGAAGCATGGCTTCGCTACTCCAAATTTGCGCGCTGGAGTAGCGAAGCCATGCTTCGAGTTTGAGCTGACCCGCTAACGGCCGGCAGGCCGCTTGCCGATGGAGTGCGAGTGCGATAATCGACTGATTGACCCAACATAGCGCCAGAGGTTCAGCCGCACTGATGGCGGGCGGAAATACATCGAGGAGCCATAATGGATCTGAGCTACAGTGAAGAGTACGAGAAGTTTCGCCACGAGGTGCGCGACTTCCTCAAGGCCAACTGGACCGACGAGGACATCAAAAGCGCGCCGGCCGCGGATGGCCGCGCCATGCTGATGGGCGCCATCGTGCGCACCGACGAGCGCGCCACCGCGTTCCGCGTCAAAGCCTGCGAACGCGGCTACCTGTACCGCCACGTCCCCAAACGCTACGGCGGTGGCGAACAACCACCCGACCCGCTGAAGGCAACGATCATTGCCGAAGAGTTCCGCAAGGCCCAGGCCCCCGCGGAGATCGTCGGCCAGGGCCCCAGCATGCTGGTGCCCACCATCGTCGAGCACGGCACCGAGGAACAGAAGCAGAAGTTCGTCCGCGACACCTTGCTCGGCAAGATTACCTGGTGCCAAGGCTACAGCGAGCCCGGGTCGGGCAGCGACCTGGCGTCCTTGCGCACGCGCGGCGTGCTCGAAGGCGACCACTGGGTGGTCAACGGCCAGAAAATCTGGACCTCGAATGCCGACACCTCCGAGTGGATGTTCTGCCTGGTGCGCACTGAACCGGAGGCGCCGAAGCACGACGGGATCAGCTACTTGCTGATCGACATGACCAGCCCCGGCCTCACCATCCGGCCGCTACGCCAGATGACCGGTGACGCCGATTTCAACGAAGTGTTCCTCGACAACGTGCGCGTCCCCGCCAAAAACATCGTCGGCAAGCGCGGCCACGGGTGGGTGGTGAGCCGCTCCACCCTGAAGCATGAGCGCGCCATGATCGGCAGCTCGATGCTCAGCCGGCGCACGCTCGAAGGGCTGATCATGCTGGCGCAAGCCGTCAATCTACGTGGCAAACCCGCCATCAAGGATCCATTGATCCGCAGCCGGATCGTCGAGCTCGAAACCAAGGTTCTTGCCAACGACTACCACAGCTATCGCATGCTGACGATGCAAGCGCGCAACCAGGACCCCGGCGTCGCCGGCCTGGTGGCCAAGCTGTACGGCACCACGCTCGGCTACGACGTCACGCGCCTGGCCATGGATCTGCTCGGCGACCGCGGCATGCTCGCCGCCGGCGAGCCCAGCGCACCGGCGATGGGCATGTTCATCACCGCGTACATGTGGTCGCTCGGCATTCTGATCGCCGGCGGTACCGCCAATATCCAACGCAACGTCATCGCCGAGCGCGGCTTCGGCCTGCCACGGGATGCGGCTGCCAGCCGGCGCTGACAAGCCGCTGATGGCTGATCGCTGATCACGGAAAGGTAAGAGAATGGATTTCGGTCTTTCGGAAGAACAAGTCCTCCTCAAAGCAACCATCAAACGCTTCCTCGAAGAGCAATGCCCGGCGACGCGTGTGCGCGCGATCATGGAAAGTGACAGCGGCCACGACAGCGGATTGTGGAAAAGCCTCGTCGACCTTGGGGTCACCGGGTTGAACATTCCCGCCGCATATGGCGGCTCCGGCCTCGAGTTGCTCGACGCCGCGTTGGCCGCCGAAGAGCTCGGCTACGCGGCCACGCCCGGGCCCTTCATTGGCTCGGCCATGGCCACCATCGCACTCATCGAGGGGGCCGATGCCGCACAGCGCGAGCACTGGCTGCCGCGGATCGCGGATGGTAGCGCCTTGGTCACGGTCGCGTTCGGTGAGGATGATAGCCAGTGGGAGCCGGCGCATCTGACGACGCGCGCCAGCGGCGGCAAGCTCACCGGTCACAAGCCGTTCGTGCCGTACGCGAGCCTGGCCGACGCCATCATCGTTGCCGCGGTCGACGATAGCGGGCCGGGGCTGTGGCTGGTCGAGCGTGGCGCGCCCGGTCTGGAGATCACTGCGCTCAAGCTCGTCGACATGACACGCCGGGTCGACGGGGTGCGCTTCTCGGACACACCCGCGACCAAACTCGGGGGCAATGCCAGCGCCGTGCAACGCACGCTCGACGCCGGCTGCGTGCTGATTGCCGCCGACGCCTACGGCGGTTCGCGCCGCTGCCTGGACATGACCGTCCAATACGCCATGCAGCGCGAGCAGTTCGGCCAGGTCATCGGTGCCTTCCAGGCGGTGAAGCATCAGATCGCCAACCTGGCCACCGAGCTCGAGCCGTCGTTGGCGCTCTACTGGTACGCGGCGCACGCCTTCGACCGTATCCGCGACAAGTCGGAGCGCCACGCGGCGCTGGTCAAGGCGCACATGAGCGATCTCTACGACCGCGTCACCCGCGATACGACCGAGTTGCACGGCGGCATCGGCTTCACCTGGGAGTTCGACCTCCACCTGTGGTTCCGCCGCGCAGTGTTCGACCGCAGCTTCCTCGGCGAAGCGGCCATGCACCGTGCGCGTGCCGCCGATCTGGCAGGGTGGTAGGAAGACAACAGACGACAGACCTCAGACATCAAAGGGAGAGGCGTTTCACGATGTTGCACAATTTGATTGTGGTGCCGTTTTACTTTGTTGGGCCTTTGGCCGCCTTGCCGCTATTGATGGTGGTCAGCCGTTTGCTGCGCTTGAAGGTGGCGATCAATACGTTGGTGGGGGGGGCCATCGTGCTCACTCTCGCATCGATCGTCGTTCCACTCTCATTCAAGTGGGTGACGCTCAGCGCGTTCACCGGACGGCCGCTGGCCGTGTTGATGCTGCTCTCCTTCGCGCTGACCGTGATCGACGCGGCATTGTCCAAGGTCCTGCCGCTGCCGCTCGACGACGAGCTACGGGAACTGTAAGTCAGCGCTGAGTCCTGAGAGAAGACCTGACGCTGCTGTTTTTCGCTCAGCACTCAGGACTCAGCACTCAGGACTTTCCTCTAGTCCAGCAACTGCACAGCAACATCTCCAAGCGCTGCGGCTTCCGGCGCGTAACGGATACACAAGGCCTGGGCGCGCTCCGCATGGTAGTGAAGCGGATGTTCGATGACGTAGCCGGCGCCCCCGTGCAGGTGGTGTGCGCTCAAGCTGAGACGCTTGAACGCTTGCCCGGCGAATGCGGCGGCCACCGACAGCTCGCCGCCCTCCTCCGTCCCCGCCGCCATGCGCGTGATCGCTTGCCACGCCAGATGGCGGGCGGCGGTGAAGGCCGTGGCCATGTCGCCGATCTGATGCTGCACGGCCTGAAAGACGGCGATCTTCTGGCCGAATTGTTCGCGCTGCTTGACGTACTCGACGGTCATCGCAAGCACCGCATCCATCCCACCCACCATCTCCGCCAACGCCAGGGCGACCTGCTGGCGTTGGATGCGGACGAGGCACGCCTTTCCCTGCCCCGCGCTCGTCAGCCGACCGATCACCTCGACACCGTCGTAATGCACCACGGCCTGCCGCTCACCGTCGAACGTCCGCAGTGGATCGAGGCGGGCCGCGGTGCGGGGCACCAGCGCCAGCGCGACGTGCGGAGAGTGCTGAGTGCTGAGTCCTGAGTCCTGAGTGCTGAGTCCTGAGTGCTGAGTGATGAGTGCCGACACGAGGTGCAGGTCGGCGGCGGCGGCATCGGCGACATACCACTTCGTCCCGCTGAGGCGCATGGTGCCGTGCTCCTCGCGCAGCTGGGTCGAATAGCGGGCGGGATCACGCACGGTCTGCTCGTCGAACGCCAGTGCCACACTGCGCGTACCGCGCGCCAGATCCGGCAGCACGCCGTTCGCAGGATCCACCGCCGCCAGGGCGACGGCGCCGCGGACGGCGTTGATGATGCGTCGCGGCACGAGTCCGCGGGCGCACTCTTCGAGCAGGCACGCCACTTCGATCAGACCCAGCCCACTGCCGCCGGCGGCCACCGGCAGTCCGAGGCCCAGCCAGCCCAACTCACACACGGCCCCCCAGCACGCCGCATCCACGCCAGTCGGCTCCTGCTCCCACGCGGCGAGGCGCGCCGGGGTCACCTGCTCGTCGCAAAATCGGCGGACGGCGTCTTTGATTTCTTGCTGTTCAGCGGTCGGCGCGAGATACATCGTCGGTTCTACCTTCCTCAGTGCTGAGTCCTGAGTCCTGAGTGCTGAGTGCTGAGGTTTGAAAGCATTCCACCACCCAGGACTCAGCACTCAGGACTTTCTTCATTTGCCCACACTCAGGACTCAGCACTATTTTCTCGGCAATCCGTATCCCAGCATAGCGATGATGTTGCGTTGCACTTCGTTGGTGCCGCCGCCGAAAGCAAGCAGCGGAGCGGTGCGATACAGCCATTGCAGCCGGCCGTGCAACGGGGAGTGCGGCTCCTGCGGATGCAGCTGGCCGGCCATGCCGAGGATCTCACTGCCGGCGTCGGCGACGCGCTGGGCCAGCTCACTGACAAAGACCTTGGCCATCGACGATTCGGGCGCCGGCACACGCCCTTGATCCAGTGCCCAGGCGGTTTCCAGGCCCAACATGCGCGCCGCCTCGATATCCACCGCCAGGCGCGCCAAGCGCTCGCGCACCCAGGGCTGCGCGCGCAGCGGTTGCCCATCGAGTTGGCTCTCACGCACATACGCGACCAACTCGCGAAAATAGCGCCGCGTCATGGCGACGGAGCCAATGCTGAGGCGTTCGAAGTTCAGCGCCATGGCCGCGTAGTAGAAACCCATGCCGCGTTCGCCGATCAGGTAGTCGCGCGGCACGCGCACGTTGTCGAGAAAGAGCGCATTGGTGCGGAGTCCCGGCCACACGTAGATGCCCTGCACCGTCACGCCGGGCGCATCCATCGGGACAATCATCATGGAGATGCCCTTGTGCTTGGGTGCGTCGGGCTCGGTACGGATGGCGAGCCAGTTGTGGGTGGCCATGTGCGCCATGGTATTCCACATCTTGTGGCCGTTGATCACCCAGTGATCGCCGTCGAGCACGGCGCGGGCACGCAACGCGGCCAGGTCCGTGCCGGCTTCGGACTCGGAGTACCCCAAGGCAAACTCGACCTCCGCCGCCTTGATGCGCGGCAGCCAATACTGCTTCTGCGCTTCGGTGCCGACGCGCATGATGGTCGGCGCCACCGACGTCACGGTGAGCGGCAGCATCGGCGCACCGGCGCCTTCCAACTCATCGACGAACATCCACTGCTCAATGGCGGAGCGACCGAGGCCGCCGTATTCCTTCGGCCAGGGCAATCCCCACCAGCCCCGATCGCGCAGCTCGAGGATGAAGGCGCGCGCCCGTGGCCCCTGCCCTTCGTTGCCGGACTCGCGCAACTCGTCGAGCAATTCCGGCGTCAGGTGTTCGCGAATGAAGGCGCGAATCTCGTCACGCCAGGCAAGTTGTTCGGGGGTAAAGTCGTAGCGCATGGTTTAGTCCTGAGTCCTGAGTCCTGAGTCCTGAGTGCTGAGTCCTGAGTACTGTTCAGAGGTCAGTCCTCGATCTTGGGTGCCGAGTCTTGAGTGCGAGGAGGGTTAGTCACCTTGCGCTGTCGTGCTACCGATGCACGCAGGCCGCCGAGAATCTTACCGACCTCTTCGGCTTGAGCAACAAGGTCCTCGAACTCGGTCTGTGTTACGTAAGCGGCATCGAGCGCGACGTACAACTGAGACCGCACCTCCGCACAGGATCCCTTTGCCATCGAAAGAAACTGGTGGAACTCCCCGAGCCGGCTGCGTTCGAAGCCTTCCGCAATGTTTGACATGATGGAAACCGCTGCGCGCTGCATCTGGCCTGATAGTCCGAAGTCTTTTGCAAACGCACCATGCCGAGTACTTCGATAGATCGCCCCAGTCAACGCACGCGCCTTCTGCCAAGCAATTAGATCCTCGAAGCGGCGAACCATCTTCACTCAGGACTCAGCACTCGGGACTCAGGACTGCTTCCACCGCCGCAGCTCACGCCGCGCGATGGTCATCTTGTGCACCTCGTCGGGGCCGTCGGCCAGGCGCATCGTCCGGCCTTCGCGCCACATGCGGGCGATCGGCGTGTCGTCGGACACGCCCATGGCGCCGAAGACCTGGATGGCGCGGTCGAGGACGCTCATCATCATATTGGCGGCGACGACCTTGATCATGGCGATCTCCTGCCGCGCTTCCTTCTTGCCGACCGTATCCATCTTCCACGCGGCAAACAACGTCAGCAGGCGCGACTGCTCGATCTCCATGCGGGACTCGGCAACCCAGTTCTGGATGACGCTCTTCTCGGCCAACAGACTGCCGTGCGTGTAGCGCGTATTGGCGCGCTGGCACATCAATTCGAGGGCGCGTTCGGCGGCACCGATGCAGCGCATGCAGTGATGAATGCGGCCGGGGCCGAGGCGTGCCTGAGCAATGGCGAAGCCATCGCCGGCGCGGCCGAGCAAACTGGTTGCTGGCACGCGGCAGTCCTCGTAGCGGATCTCGCAATGGCCGCCGCCGCCGGTGTGTCCCATCACCGGCACGGCGCGGATCAGATTGAAGCCCGGCGTGTCGGTGGGCACGATGATCATGCTGGCGCGGCGGTGCGGCTCCGCCTCCGGATCGGTGACCACCATGGCGATGGCGAACGACGCGCCATAGGCCCCGCTGGTGAACCACTTGTGTCCGTTGATCACGTAATCGTCGCCGACGCGCGTGGCGCGGGTGCGCAGCAGCGTTGGATCCGAGCCCGCAGTCTCCGGCTCGGTCATCGAGAAGCAACTGCGCATCTCACCGGCGAGCATCGGCTCGAGCCAGCGCTTCTTCTGCTCCGGCGTGCCGAACTCGGCGAGAATCTCCATGTTGCCCGTGTCGGGCGCGTTGCAGTTGAAAATGCGCGGCGCAATGAAGCTGCGCCCCATGATCTCGCAGAGCACGCCGTACTCCCAGTTCTTCAATCCGGCGCCGTAGACATCGTCGGGCAAAAATAGGTTCCACAGCCCCTGCGCCCGGGCCTTCTGCTTCAACTCTTTGACGATCAGCGGCTCGAGGTGCTCGTCGCCGGAGGCATGCACCTGCTCGGCGGCAATTTTTTCCGCCGCATAGACGTGTTGGTCCATGAACGCGACCAGGCGGCGGCGCAGGTCCTCGAGCTTGGGTGTCAGTGAAAAGTCCATCGTCTCCTCCGCAGTTTCCGCCTCAAGAAACTCGTGTCTCAATAGTCACACCGGCTGGCGAATTCAAATGGCAGGGAAAGCTGGCGACGCTGCCGGCTACCGGGGTATACTGCCGCCGTGTCGCCGCTCGAGTCCATCTTCGACGCACTCAACCGTGCAGGTCTCCGCTATGTTGTCGTCGGAGGCGTCGCCGTTGTCCTGCACGGCTTCGCCCGCTTCACGGGAGATCTCGATCTTATGGTCGATTTGGAATCGGAAGCGGCGCGACGGCTGATCGCAACCCTCGGCGCGCTTGGGCTGCGGCCGCGTGTGCCCGTCGACCCCAGCGACTTCGCCGACCGCGAGATCCGGCTTGCGTGGATGCGCGACAAGCACATGCAGGTCTTCACGATGCTCGACCCGGCGAATCCATTGCGGCAAGTTGACCTGTTCGTCGATCCACCCCTGCCCTTCGAAACTGTCTGGCAGCGCTCGGAAGTCCTACACACCGACCACACAACGGTACACGTCGCCGCTATCGACGACTTGATTGCCCTCAAGCAGATCGCCGGACGGCCGCGCGATCTCACCGACATCGAAGCACTCCAAGAGATCAAACAGCGCAAGGCGCGGCCGCAATGACTGAGCCGATTTCTCCCTTTACGCTGGACGACGACTGGGAAGCCGACTGGGAAAGTCACGCGCGCTGGCAACTGACGGCAGGTCTCGCAGCCACACCGGCGCAGCGGTTGGCATGGCTCGAGGAGATGCGCGCGTTCGCCTATCGGCAGGGCGCACTGCTGCGGCCGGACGAGCAGGACTGAGGCGCGGAACAGCTCCCTTGAAGCCGGCACTTGGACGACGGCAAATAATCCAGCTCACACCTGCCCGGAGTGTAGTCACAACAGCCGGAGCGACGACATTGATCAGGAGCGCTGACAACAGAAGGGAGCCTGCATATGGCCGAGCGCCGCCAAAAGTTTTGGGGATGGGGATGGGAGGACGAGGGTCCCACATCCGAGCAACAGCAACACCTGGCACAACTGGTCGCCGCGCGCTTTGGGTTGCCGGAGCTGACGATCGATCCGCCGCCGCGGCTCGAGGAAATCACTCTCCGGCCGCCGCGGGTGACGCCACCCGCAGCGTTGGCGGCGATCTGTTCCGCCGAGCCCTACGACCGCGCCGCGCACACCTACGGCAAATCGTTTCGTGACGTCGTGCGCGCCTTCCGCCGCGAGTACCAGAACCCGCCGGATCTCGTCGCCTTTCCGCGCCACGAAGCGGACGTCATCGCACTGCTCGAATGGTGTACCAGCGCCGGGGTGGCTGCGATCCCGTACGGCGGTGGCTCGAGTGTCGTCGGCGGCGTCGAGCCGCCCGTGGACGAGCGCTATCCCGCCAGCGTGTCGATCGACCTGCGACGCCTCGACCGCGTCGTCGAGATCGATCGCGTCTCGCGTGCGGCGCGCATTCAAGCGGGGGTGTACGGTCCGGCACTCGAGGATCAGCTGCGCCCGCACGGCTATACGCTGCGCCACTTTCCGCAGTCCTTCGAGTTCTCGTCGCTCGGCGGCTGGATCGCGACGCGCTCCGGCGGCCACTTCGCCACGCTGTACACGCACATCGACGACTTCGTCGAAGCGCTGCGCGTCATCACGCCGACCGGCGTCATCGAGTCGCGGCGTTTGCCGGGCTCGGGCGCGGGGCCGAGCCCGGATCGCATGTTCATCGGCTCCGAGGGCAGTCTCGGCATCATCACCGAGGCGTGGATGCGCCTGCAGGACCGGCCGACGTGGCGCAATTCGGTGTCGGTGACGTTCGCCGACTTCGCGTCGGGAGCGGCCGCCGCGCGCGCGCTGAGCCAGACCGGGCTCTATCCGTCGAACTGTCGCCTCCTGGACGCCGGCGAGGCGCTTACGGCCGGCGCCGGCAACGGCAGCGACGCGGTGCTCATCGTCGCCTTCGAGTCCGCCGATCACTCGCTCGACGCGTGGATGGCGCGCGCCCTCGAATGCTGCCGCGATCATGGCGGCCAGGTTCCGGCCGGCGCCGGCAAGACGCGCTCGGACACAGCGGCGAACCGCGACGGCGCCGCCGGCGCCTGGCGCCAAGCATTTCTCGGCGCACCGTATCTGCGTGACGCGCTGGTCGCCATGGGCATGATCAGCGAGACCTTCGAAACGGCGATTACCTGGGAGCGCTTTGCCGCCTTCCACGCCGACGTCATGGCGACCATGCAGGACACGCTACAGCGTGTTTGCGGCGCCGGCCAGGTGACCTGCCGCTTCACCCACGTCTACCCCGACGGTCCCGCGCCGTACTACACCCTTTTGGCACCCGCCCGTCGTGGCGCCCAGCTCGAGCAATGGCAGGCCATCAAATCGGCGGCCGGCGATGCCGTGCTGCGACTCGGCGGGACGATCACGCACCATCACGCCGTCGGGCGCGATCATCGCCGCTGGTACGATCAGCAACGCCCGGAAGGCTTTGCCAGGGCGTTGCGCGCCGCCAAGCAGGTGCTCGATCCGGCGGGGATTCTCAATCCAGGCGTACTCATCGATCCCCTGGCTGCCTGATCTCCGGTCTCCAAAGGCACCCCTCGATACGGCCCCGTTCCTTTCGCGGCGTATCGAGGGGCGCAGCTGTTTATCGGCAGGTCGTTCAGGTGGCCGGAGCGCCAGAGTGATCTGCTCTCGAATCCGCAGGGGTGTACTGCAAGATTGCATAGTTCCCCTCCTGGTAGACGGTCCGCGACGTGCGCAGCAGCCAGTCCGGTAGCGGCTCGCCAAAGCTCGCCCGCACCCAGGGATCCATGAGGATGTAGCGCACCCGAGTATCTTCCCAGAATCCGCGCGCGCGCGCTTCGCCATCGTAGCCCGACTGCCGATCGAACAGTGGTCGCAGACGCGCGATTTGCGCCTCGCTGTCGACCGACATGGCCCAGTGTCCCCACAGCACCGTGTTGCCTGCCAGCGCCGGAATCAGCAGGCTCACCTCTTGGGACGCAAAGACGATTTCCGACGGCCGCGTGTGGTCCTTCAGGTAGCGCAGCGCGTCCATCAGGTCGTCCGCAATGTAGTAGGGAGCCTGCGGAGGCGACTGCATCGTCTCCATCAACTTGTCATAGGTCACGTATATCGGCGTCGCAGTTGTCAACGCAATGACCAACCACAGCCACGCCGACCGCCTGAACAGCCCGTGCAACCCGAGGGCCGCGAGCACGCACAGCGGCATCTGCAGGCCGAAGAAGAATTTTCGCTGAAACCAAAACAGCGGCACGTAGGCGAGGCTGACCGCCAGCCCGACCCAGAGCACGAGCGGCCCTTCCCGCCGCATGCCGTCATGCTGTCGGAGGACGGCGAGCGCCGCCAACGGCACCAGTACGCCGCATCCCAAAAGGATCTGGATGAGCGGTGGGCTCGGCTCGATGCCGGTGATGCCGTGGAGCTTCGCCAACGGGTTGAACTTCTCCTGCGCCGCGGTGAACAGGGCGAACGGGCCCGCGACCACGCAAAACGGGACCCACGCGCGCCAGCTCTCCCAGCGCAAACGCATCACCGTAAACACCGCGAAGAAGAGAAACAAAAATGGGACGTGGTATGGATGGATCAAGGCCAGCATCCCGGTACACGCGCCGCCGAGCCACCACTGCGCCGGGGCCCGCGTCTCGGTGCCTTCCCAGGTGCAACGCACCGTGGCCAGCATCAACGCCAGGCAATATGGGAAGAGTGGGTTCCACAACAGTGACCAATACGTATTGAGATCCACCAGCCAGAGATCGGCCGACTTGAGCGAGCTGTTCTGGATGAGAGTGGCCTTTCCGAAGAGTGCCAGCAGCGGCGCCCCGAAGCCGGAAGCCACGCCAGCCAACAGCGCGGCAGCCACAGCCGCCCGACGCGGCAGACGAAGAAAGGACAGAAATCCGAAGAATACCTGGAAGAAGACGACCACGCCCAGCGCCTTGAGGAGCAGCAAGACGATCCCAGGACTGAGGCCTGACGCCCGGCACAGCCATCCGGCGAGAAGAAAGAAGGGCTGCAGGAGAAAGGCCGCGTGTGGCGCCGCGGTATACTTGAGGCCGAACAACAGGTGCCCGTTCAGCGCTTGCCGCGTCCACGCCAGATAGGAAATCGCGTCTTCCGGGTAGGGCGCCAGTATCCAGGTGTAGGTGTAGCCGGACGGCGTCCAAGCGTAGGCAATGAAGTACGGCAGCGTGGTCGCCAGCACCACACAGGCCGTCCAACCCCAGCGAAAGGTCGCTCCGAGATCACGGACAGTTGGCCCCGTGCGCCCCTGCGGTGGACCGTGTGGCATCGGCAACATCTCGCGCGCGAGTCGCGGCGTATGTGCCCACACGCCGAGAGCGCCGTCAAGGCGACGGCAACGCACCGCGTGTGCCCACCGTTGAACGCAACATGGAACGCAACCTGAGCAATCCCCGAGTCACGAGCTCGATGAAGAATTCCGCAAAAAGAATTGTCGTCATTCCCGCGAAAGCGGGAATCCATGACCGCGCGTCCGGCGCCGCTCCACCTGGATGCCCGCTTTTCGCGGGCATGACGACTTCTCGCTTTGCGATCACAAGACGCCGACCCCAGGTCCGCAGGTGTCCGGTGTTGCAAGCGATGGCGGACCTGGCATAGGGTGCTACACACTCACAAGGACGATCAATGCCTGCCAAATCGACCAAAGCCGCATCGAAGGCGCCTGCCAAACGGCCCGCAGCGACGGCGCGCGCGCGGCGCGTGCCGCTGCTGCGCGCCAGCGACGTGCGCATGATCCTGCAGGACCTGATGACCACGGTCGCTCCCGGCGACGTCGCCGATCTGCTGGAGCTGGAAGACACGCTACGAAAGCGCGCGGCGGATATGAAGGACCCGCACCTGGCCCTGCTGCGCACGCAACTCGAGTTCGCCCTGGATTTCCTGCGCGATCATCTCGAAGGTGCCTGTCCGCAGATCCCCTATTCGACGGTCAGCTTGCTGACGGCCGGCGTCTGCTACTTCGCCGACGAGGTCGACGTGATCCCCGACTTCCTGCCGGGTGTCGGCAGGCTTGACGACGCGGTGGTCATGGCCATGGCGTTCGAGATGGCGAAGGAAGGACTCCGCCGCTATTGCACCTGGAAGAGTTGCCCCTTCGAGCCGTTGTTCGGCGCCCATCGCAGTGGCCGCGCCGGGCACAAGGCCTGATCGAAGCGCGCACGCGTGTCGCGTGCCGTGCGAAATCCGCACACCACTCAGGGTTCCTCGTTGAAATCGAGCTCCTCACCGGGAAGCGCCGGGGGAGCTTTCAATCGTTTGCGCATAGCTTGGAACTCCTCCAACAGGAGCGGCGACTTGGCCATCGTGGCCGCCAACTCGTTGGCGCGCTTCTGCAACGCCGCCACCTTGTCCGGATGCTCGGCGGCAAGGTTGGTCTTCTCGGAAGGGTCCTGCGCCACGTCATAGAGCTCGACGACCTGCGGCAGCGGCGTGCGCCAGATCAACTTCCAGTTGCCATCGCGAATACCGGCACGGAAGATTTCGAGATTGTAAACGATCTCGCTGCGCGGCGACGGATGGCCCTCGCTGATGGTCGGCCACACATCCATGCCGTCCAGCGGCTTGCTCTTCGCGGTCGATCCGCCGGCGAGGCCCACCAGCGTCGGGTACAGGTCCACGACGTGAATCATCTCGTCGACGGTGCTCCCGGCGCGGATGTGCCCGGGCCAGTTGGCAAACGCCACCACGCGCGTGCCGCCCTCGTACAACGAGCCTTTCCCGTCGCGATAGGGGCCATTGTCGCAGGGAATCTTGCTCTTCGACATGTCGAGCTCGCCGGCGAACATCGCATTGCGGGTCCCCCCGTTGTCGCTCTGAAAGACGATGAGCGTGTTGTCGCGCATCTTCTTTTTGTCAAGCGCCGCGACGACGCGGCCGATCTGGTCGTCCATGGCCGTAATGCTGGCCGCGTAGGCGCGCCGGCTGGGATCGGCGATGTCCTTGTACCGGTCGAGATACTCCTGTGGCGCCTGGTACGGAGTGTGGGGAGCGTTGAAGGCCAGGTAGAGATACAGCGGTACCGCGGGGTCGTGCTCGGTGATGACCTTGACGGCGTCGTTGCCCAACAGAGTCGTGGTATAGCCCTTCTCCTTAACGCGGCGGTTGTTGCGATACCAGTCCACGACCCCGTGCTGCTCGTGCGTGAAGTAGTCCAGCTCGCCGATCAGCGGACCGTATTGGTAGTCGAAGCCGCGTTGCCGTGGCCAGTACTTGGAATCGGCGTGGCCGAGGTGCCACTTGCCGATGATCGCAGTCTGGTAGCCGGCTTCCTTGAGCGCCTGCGGCAGCAACCACTCGTCGGTCGGCAGGCCGTAGGTGTGCCCCGACGGAATGACGAGCGTCTGCAGACCGTAGCGGAAGGGATAGCGTCCCGTCATCAAGGCCGCTCGGGTTGGCGTGCACATCGGCTGCGCATAGAACTGCTCGAGCCGGGCACCCGCGGCAGCCAGCTGATCAATATTCGGCGTCTTGATATCCGAGCCGTGAAAACCAACATCCTTCCATCCCAAGTCGTCGGCAATGATGTAGACGATGTTGGGCGGTTGTGCCGCCGCGCGTGTGGCGGTGATCCATACCCCTACCGCCAGCACCACGCCAATGATGACTCGTCCCACTGCTGCTACTTGTCCCATGCATTCTTCTCCGATTGATAGTGCGTTCTCACGTCAGGCAGCCTTAGCCCGGAAACCCCAGTTAGGGAGAGTTGAAAGAAGCGCATCGTTCTGAAACCCGTGTCATCGTTGATCTCTCGCGAAGTTCGACGACGAGCAGGGAGGAACAGAACGATGCAGCGCAAAAGTAGCT
>Ga0265331_10000289_pt1 | contig 55340 bp, 46 predicted proteins | sample 41923metaG_FD_202088 | JGI IMG/M metagenome (GOLD analysis project Ga0265331, IMG submission 202088) | Rhizosphere microbial communities from Carex aquatilis grown in University of Washington, Seatle, WA, United States - 4-19-23 metaG | ecosystem: Host-associated > Plants > Roots > Rhizosphere... | reverse complement strand
GGCGACTTCCCACCGCGGCCGCCGACTCGGCCGCCGCCCCCTCCCTCGACGCGATGGTCGATGGTAATGTCCCGCCGCCCATGGATTCCAGCGTCATGCACTTGGACCCCGGTCAGCTCATCGAGGCGGCGGTTGCCGCGGGCTGCCTCCTCGGCAGTGCTGGGTTCGGCCTGCTCCTCGTCCGGAGGGCGCGGGCCCGCCGCCGGCGGGAGCTCGAGGAGATCGCGCCCGAACCGGCGCCCGCGCCACCGAAGCAGCGCACGGCCTCGCCCCCGACCGCCGCCCCATCGGAGCCGGCTGCCCCCGAGTCGACCGTCCGGCCCGAGGCGGCCCTCGCCCCCACCCGCGCCGTTGCACCGGCTCCCGCGCCATCGCCCGCGCCCGCGCCGTCGCCCACGGCCCCACCCGCCCGACCCACGCACCTCCGATCGGTGCCCGACCTCGCCCCGCCCGCGCCGGCTCGCCCCCCCGAAGTGGTATCGCCGCCGGCCCCCGAGCCTGCGTCGGTCGCCACGCCCGCGGTGGCCCCGGTGGCCAGCCCGACACCGGCGGCCCACACCCCCATCAAGCCCAGGCGGGACGTCGCCGCCCTCGGTCAGGGGCTGGCCAAGACCCGCGCCGGCTGGATCTCGCGCCTCGGCCAGGTCTTCGCCGGCAAGCGCGAGGTCGATCCCGCCATCCTCGACGAGGTGGAGAAGATCCTCCTCACCGCCGACATCGGCGTGCGCACCAGCCAGAAGCTGATCGAGGAGATGCGCACGTCCCTGTCGAAGAAGGAGCTGACGTCGGTCGATTCCATCTGGGAATACCTGCGCGCCCGGACCCGCCGGCTGCTCGCGGACAGCGGCGCGCCCATGACCTTCGACCCGCCGGCGTCTCCTCCCTTCGTCTTGCTCGTCATCGGGGTCAACGGCAGCGGCAAGACCACCACCATCGGCAAGCTGGCCGCCAAGCTGGTCGGCGAAGGCAAGAAGGTCCTGGTCGGCGCCGGTGACACCTTCCGCGCCGCCGCCGCCGAGCAGCTCGAGATCTGGGCCACGCGCAGCGGGGCCAGCATCGTCCGGGGCAAGGAGGGCGCCGATCCCTCGTCGGTGCTCTTCGACGCGGTCAAGAAGGGAAAGACCGAGGGGTTCGACGTGGTGATTGCCGACACCGCCGGGAGGCTGCACACCAAGGTCGACTTGATGGAGGAGCTGCAGAAGGTCCGGCGGGTGATCGGCAAGGCCACCGAGGGGGCGCCGCACGAGACCTGGCTGGTCATCGATTCGACCAGCGGACAGAACGCCATCGCCCAGGCCCAGATGTTCACCCAGGCCATGGCGGTCTCGGGCATCGTGCTCACCAAGCTCGACGGGACCGCCAAGGGCGGAGTGATCCTCGGCATCGCCGACCAGCTCCAGATCCCGGTGCGCTTCGTCGGGATCGGGGAGCGCGTGGACGATTTGCGCGCGTTCGATCCTGACGAATTCGTCGAAGCCTTGTATGAGGATGCGGCCGCGAGCTCCGGGCTCCGATCCTGAACCTTCACGACAAGTTTGGAACCCGCATGTTTTGGGGCTTTTTTATTTGCTTGCCAAAAAATCGACGTGATATAGTGCGCAATCCTTTTGCCCACCCATTTAAGCCTTTGAAATCTTTGGCTTTTTCGTTGGTCACCCAACTCCGTCTCAAGAGCGAGGGAACATGAAGCGACTGGCCATCTGCCTCTTCGTGGTGTTTGCCATGGGAGAATTCGACTCCGGGGCGGCATTCGCGGCGAAGACCGCGGCGGAGGGGAACGCCGGAAATTCCGATCAGCAGAACGCGACCCCGGCCGACGCGGATGCCTCTGGGACCACCAGCCCCCCCCTCGACACCACGGGCGAGCTCGATCTCTCGGACAAGTCGGGCGATGCGCCGGTCGCGGCCGTCAAGACCTCGGCCACCCTGTCCTGGCAGGACATCGCCGTCCTTCCCCGCAAGCGCTTCCTCAAGGGCGGCCGCTTCGAGCTGTCACCCTTCACCGGCGTCTCGGTGAACGACATCATGATCCGGCACTACGTCTTCGGTGCGGACCTCAACTATTTCCTGTCGGATGCGATCTGGGTGGGGCTGCAGGGCAACTACTACATCAAGCAGCTGACCGAGCGGGAGGCCCTGGTCGGGCTGCAGTACAACCAGATCCCCACCCTGAACAAGTACGTCTATGGAGGGGCGCTCAACTTCGGGTACGTGCCGGTCTACGGCAAGTTCGCCTGGTTCAACCGGGGAATCCTGCACTGGGAGATCTTCGCGTCGGCCGGCATCGGGGTGACCAAGACCGAGATCATCCCGCGCAACCCCTCCGATCCGTCCTTCGACAACCTCTCCATCACCCCGAACATCGCCCTCGGTGGACGGTTCTTCCTCTTCGACTGGCTGACGTTGAACTACGCCGTTCGCGACTACCTGATCCTCGACAAGTTCGAGAGCACCAACCCCCACCCGAACGGGGTGGTCTGGACCTCCGCCCTCGCCAAGTCGGCGGCGGACTCCGCGCTGGTTCACAACGTGATGTTCTACGTCGGGGCAGGGTTCTACCTGCCCACCAAGTTCCAGTACAAGACGCCCAGGTAACCTGCCCGCTCGCCCATAGGCCACGTGGTCCCAGACAAGTCCCCCCCGAATCTGCGCACGAAAGAGGATCAGCCCATGACGCAACGGATGACCCAGCGGAAGACCGCTTGCAGCTCGCCTGGAAAGTCCCATCTGCCGCCCTGCCTTCCTTTCCCTGCTCTCGGCCCTTCGGTTGGCCCTTCTCCTGACCACTCTGCCGCCGCTTCTCCCTGGTCACGGCTGCGCCGGCGGTTGGGCTTCGCCCTCGGCCTCGCACCGATGTTCCTGGTCCTGCTTCCGCACGCCGCCAACGCCCAGCGCCGCAGCCCGCTCGCCGATGCGCCGGCGATCCGGAAGCGGGTCGAGCTCCGCCAGACGCGCTTCGAGCTCGGCGCCGGCCTCGGCTCCACCGTGAACGAGACCTTCTATCACGGGGTCCTGGCCGACGTGCACCTCGGCTTCCACATCACCGACTGGCTGTCTCTGTCGGTGCTCGGGACGTTCAACGTCAGCACCATCTCGACCGGGTTCAACGATGAGCTGCAGAGCCGGCTGCCCCAGGCCACCAACAACGACATGCCGCGCACCCCCACCAAGACCGATGCCCTCCGGGGCATGAACAAGGAGTCGTCGATCCTGGCGGCGCGGATCGAGGTGACTCCCTTCACCGGCAAGTACTCGCTCTTCGGCAGCTACTTCGCCCACTACGATTTCTACCTGTTCGCGGGTCCCACCCTGGTGAACCTGGCGGCGGTCACGCCGACCGCGGGGACCGTCACCTGCGGCGACACCCCGAGCACCAATTCCGCCACCTGCATCGTCAGCGGGAGCAAGATCGGGGGAATGGGGGGCATCGGGTTTCACAGCTTCTTCAACGACTACCTGGCGCTGTCTCTCGAGCTGCGGGACGTCTTCATCAAGGACAACCCCGCCGGACGGGGTGTGGTGGTGACCGGCGTGCTCGACGGGAGCGGCGGACAGCCCGCCGTCAGCAACAAGGATCTGACCTGGAGCTCGCACCTCATGGCGCTGCTCGGCCTCACCGTCTACCTGCCGGCCACCGCCAACATCTCCCCGTAACCCAACGAGAACCACCGTGTCACCCCCCAACGACGATCCGGCCACGCCGGACAATTCGACCCCGCCGAGCACGCCGGACAGCGCGAGCGCAGCTCCGCTGCCCACCTCGAAGAAGAAGGTCACCCTCTACTTCAACGCCTCGATGCTGAGCGAGACGCAGCACGAGGCCATCCGTCAAGATCGTTCGATCTCATGGATCATCCAGGCCGCCTGGCGCCGCGCGCGCGACGAGATCCGCCGTCTGCCCAGCGTCTCGGGGCCCACCGACGACGATTAACGCGCCTTCGGCGCTCGTGGGGGCCGCGGACGGCCCCCCACGATCCTCCCATGCCCGCGAAGGGAGCTGTCCTACGGAGGGCACAGGGGGGCGTAGGGGGTGTCGGGACCGAGGAGGCGACACGTCGTGCCGCTGCTGCGACCGCGCGGATCGCGGTAGTAGAGATCGACGTGATCGCCGAGGGTCCCCTCGAAGGGCGGAGCGACGAAGCTGCCATCGGGGTTGGCGCCGGCGATCACGCCTGCGTTGCGTTCGCGGTCGAACACGAAGAATGTGGCTCCGGCAGCGGCGGGATCGGGGCCCCCGGCCGTGATCCACAGATGGTGGGTGGTGCCGGTGGCGTCGACCAGGTCCTCGGAGGTGAAGGAGATCTGGCTCGGCGGAGGAACGGGGATGTAGACCGGGCCGCAGGCCCACAGGGTGAAGAGCACGCCAACGGCCGCCAGCAGCTTGCCGAGACGGTGAGGCTCTCTTCTGTCGTGTCGCGTGCGCATGCTGCAGTCCCCCGGATTGGACGAAGCAACTTTCAAACCACTGGAAAAGCCCGGATCCTCGCCGATTCTGGCCGGTCCAGGAGGCCGAGCGACAACCGAGTTGGCAGCCGTGTCAACCCATGTGATAGCGCTTGAGCTTCTTCTGAAGGCCGAATCGCGAAAGCCCGAGCGCCTCCGCGGCGCGGGTCTGGTTGCCGGCGTGCCGACCGAGGGCCTCGCGCAGGAGCGAGCGCTCGAGACGCTCGACCCGAGGGCGAAGCGCCAGGTTGTCGGGGTGGTCCTCGGGTGTGAGGCCGCCGGTCTCGTCCCCGCCGATGTGGGGCGACAGATCGGCGCTGGCAATGCTCTCGTGGGACATCGCGGCCGCGCGCATGAGCTCGTTCTCGAGCTCGCGCACGTTGCCCGGCCAGCGGTAGGCCATGAGCCGCGATAGCGCCGCGGGCTCGATGCCCCGCGCGACGCGGGGCGGCGCACCGGGCTGCGCCCGCGACTGGGCCTGGGAGGAGACCTGCGACGCGAGGATGTGCTCGACCATGGCCGGGATGTCCTCGCGGCGTTCGCGCAAGGGCGGCAGGCCGATGCGGGCCACGGACAGACGGAAGAACAGATCCTGCCGAAAGCGCCCCTCCTCGACCATCCGTGACAGATCGCGGTTGGTGGCGGCGATGATGCGCACGTCCACCTTGTGGCTGCGCTCGCTGCCCACCCGGCGCAGCTCTCCCGTCTGCAGGACCCGCAGCAGCTTCCCCTGCATCGAAGGGGACATCTCGCCGACCTCGTCGAGGAACAGCGTGCCCCCATCGGCGACCTCGAAGAGGCCGCGGGTGTCGTGATCGGCCCCCGTGTAGGCACCCTTCACCGACCCGAAGAGCGTGGTCTCGAGCAGCGTCTCGGGAATCGCCGCGCAGTTCTCGGAGACGAAGGCGCGGTGCTTGCGCGCGCCGTTGAAGTGCAGGGCCCGGGCCACAAGCTCCTTGCCGGTCCCGCTCTCCCCCTGGATCACCACCGGCAGGGTGGTGTCGGTCAGTCGATCGAGCAGCCGGAACAGCTCGAGCATGCGCGGGGTTCGCCCGACGATGTTCTTGTAGTCGTAGCGGATGGCCAGGGCCTCGCGGCTCTCCCGCAGCTCGACCTTCATGCCGGAGAGCTCCTCCTTGCGGGCCACGAGATCGCGCTCGAGGCGCCGGTTCAGCACCTCGATCTGCCGCTCGCGGCGGCGCAGCTCGGTCATGAGGCGCGCGTTCTCGATGGCGATCGCGGCCTGCTCGGCGAAGTCCAGGACCAGCTCGACGTCGGCCTCCCCGAACGCGCCCTTGCGCAGGCGGTTGTCGACGTAGATGGTGCCCACGGCGCGACCCTTGATCTGCAGCGGCACGGCCATCACCGAGCGCAGGTGCAGATCGGAGACGGACACCGCCTCCCGGAACCGGGGATCCATCCCGGCGTCCACCGTGACGATGGGTTGCCCGCCCGTCGCGGCCTGGCGGGCGATGGATTGCGACAGCTCGAACGACTCGGCCTCGAGGCTCTGCTCGCCGATGTTGCGGGCCACCTTGACCACCAGCTCGCCCTGGTCGTCCTCGAGGAGCACGAACCCGCGCTCGGCCTCGGTGAGCTCGATGACGGTGTCCATGATGAGCTCGAGCAGCCTCGGCAGACGGAGCTCGCTGTTGAGGCGCTTGTTGATGCGCAAGAGGCGGCGCAGGCGGCCGTCACCGTGCTCGGGGGCCGGTCGCGGCGCCGTGTCCGCCGCGCCCCGCGTTCCATCGACCGGGGCGGGCGCTCCGGCCGGCCCCGGGGAGGCCGCCCGCGCGGCCCTGCCGAGCTCGATCAGAAAATGCGCATCGCGGTCGCTCTCGAAGCCAGCCCGATGATCTGCCGGAACCGACATGCGAACCTCCTCGAAAGAGCCGCGGGCGCGCGCCAGCAGGGGTTGGGCCCGCGCGGTGTGTCCCGCCCTGTGAAGCAGCCGGGCGGCCGATAGAGCGAGTCGCCACGCGAGGGGTTTGCGGCCCGAGCGCTCGGCCAGCTCGGCGCACCTCTCGAGCCGGGCGACCGACGTCAGCCCGGCGGCGAGATCGACCTCGGCCGCGGGCCCCGCGAGCGACACCCGCGCGCAGGCGAGCTCGAGATCGGCCGTGTCGAGCCCCGGTACCGCCGGAGGCGCGCCGGCGGGCTGGAGCGCGTCGAGCTGCTCCCAGGCCTCCGCGAGCCGCTGATGCCGGGCGAGTTGCTCGGCGTAGGCGAGGCGCGCGGCCCGGCCGAGCTGGGGCCCCGCGCCGGGGATCTCCGCGACGCGCGCGAAGGCCCGCAGCGCCACCTCCGGATCGCCGCGGCGAGCGGCCAGCTCCGCCTCGACGTAGGCCACCGAGGCGGCGGTCGACGACAGCAGGCGCGCGCCGGACGCGTGGCGCAGGCGTTCGAGCATGCGTTCGGCCGCCGGCAGATCCCCGAGCTCGACGAGCAGCATGGCCGCGTTGAAGAGCGCGGTCGCGAGCTCGAGCGTCGCGCCGAGCCGGCCGAGCTCGCGGATCGCGCGATCCTGGGTGGCGAGGGCCTCCTCGTAGCGTCCCGCCTCGGCGGCGAGCGCACCGAGGTTGAGCGCGATGGCCGCCCGGGTGTGTGGATCGTCGAGCCGCTCGGAGAGCGCCAGCGCCAGGCGGTAACGGGCGATGGCCTCGTCGAGCGCCCCGGCGAGGTGCTCGATGAAGGCGCCGAGGTAAGCGGCGCGGGCAGCGGGAAAGCCAGTGTGCTCGGCGCAAAACTGGCGGTGCCGCGTTCGCGCGGCCGCGAGGTTTCCGGCATACGCCTCGGCCAGGATCAACGTCTCTCCGAGCGTCTCCAGCGCCAGGCCCGGGCGGTCGCGGGCGGAGCCGAGATCGGAGCCGGATTCGGCGCCGAATTCGGCTTCGAGCGTCTCGGTGGCGAGGCGGCTCGCCTCATCGAAGCGCCCGAGCCCGAGCAGCAGACGCGCGAGCCTGGCCCGGACCAGGCGCGCGGTCGCCGACGTGATCGCGGGATCCCCGGCCGTGCCCGCCCAGGCCAGCGACAGCTCCTCGAACCCATCGGCGGGCTGTCCGGCGCGCGCCAGCAACCATGCCTTGCGCTCTCTCAACCGCAGGCGGTCGTCGGCCGAGAGCTGGCCGCGTGCGAGGGTCGCATCCAGGCGCGCCAGCGCACGCCCGGTGTGACCCTGGACGGCGAGCGCGGCAACCAGGAAGGCGCACGCGTCCGCCGGGAGCTCGGCCGGGTCGAGCTGCAGGGCCTCCTCGAGCCAGGCCACGGCCCGCTCGGAGTGCAGGTTCTGCCCGGCCACCGCCGAGGCCGCCGCCAGCCGGAAGGCGCGCGCCGCCTCCTCCCTCCGCCCGAGGGCCCTCAGGCAAGAGGCGCGGCGGGCGCTCTCGGTGTCGCTGCGGCCGGGCACGGTTTGGCCGGCCGCCCGCCCCACGATGTCGAGGGCGAGCGGGCGCAGATCGGGCTCCCCCAGCGCCGCCTCGACCGCGCGTGCGTGGGCGTTGCTCGGAAGCCGCGGCGGCTCGACCCCGTCGACCAGCCAGCCCGCGGCGCGGGCGCCATCCAGCGCGGCGATCGCCACGTCGCCCGCGGCGCCTGCCAGGTCTCCTTGCGACAGGAAGACGCGGGCCACCGTCTGCCGCACGTCCGTCGGCAGCCCGGAGAAGGAACGGGCGAGGAGGCCATCGAGCCCCGCCCCGGCCTCCGAAGGGAGCCGGAGATCCCCGGCGCGGCTCGCGACGATCCATTGCCGGGCGACCGCGGCCAGCACGGCGGGGGAGCCACCCGAGAGCCGGAGGAGCCGCTCGGCCAGCTCCGACGGGGCCTCGCCGTCGGTGGCGTGCGTCAGCAGCGCCTGCGCATCGGGCAGTCCGAGGGGGCCGAGCACGAGATCGAGGCCGGCAAAGGCCCCGAGCGGCGCCACGGTGGGGAGCACGACCAGCCAGCGCCGCGAAGCCGGCCCGCCCGCCAGCACGCGCGCGAGGGACGAGCTCTCGGCGCCGGGATCGAGCACCACCGCGAGCGGCAAGGAGGCCACCCGGGCATCCAGGCGATCGGCGATCCGCACGAAGCGACGCTCCTCGCCGCGAACCGGATCGGAGCTCTCGACCGACGACCACCGCGCCGCGGGTTCGGCTGGCGCGGGCTCGGGCGGTTCCGGGCGCGCGTCGAGGAACGCCTCGAGCTCCGAGACGCTCCCCTCGAAGATCTCGAGGGAGGCCCCGCGCCGGGACAGGCGACGGAGCGCGGCTTCGCGGAGGGCGGCGCGAATCAGGGTGCGCCGGCCCATGCCTTCGGCGCCCGCCACCGCGATCACCGCCACCCCCACCCCCGCTGCTCCCGGGCGCTCGCGGTCGGCGCCGCCAGCCTCGAGCGCATCGACGAGATCGGCGATCCGTGTCCGCTCGCGCCGCCGCCCGACGAAGGCCCCCGCCAGGGGATCGCCCGCGGGGAACGGTGGCAAGACGGCCGACTCGTCGATCCGCCGGAGCGCCGCGGTCGCGAGATCATCGATGCGCTTCAGGACCACGCGCGCCGAGCTCGGGCGCTGACCGGGATCGCGCGCCAGCAGATCGCCGAGCAGCTTGTCCCAGCCTGCCGGCAGTCCCGCGCGCAGGGAGGCGAGCGGCGGCACCGTGGCCGACGACGACAGCAAGCGCTGCAGCGAGGGAGCGCCGACGCCGAACGGGGCCTGGCCGGTCCAGGCGAAGAACAAGGTCGCGCCGAGGCTGAAGAGATCGCTCGCAGGCCCGACGCTGCCCACCAGCGCCTCGGGCGCCGCGAACCCGAGCGTTCCGCTCGCCCCCCCGGTGCTGGCGCTGCCCCGGCCGATCCCGAGCCCTCCTCCGCCAAGCGCGCCGAAGTCCACCAGGACCGCGCGCAGGACCCCGGGGGCTCCAGTCGCGGGGGTCAGCCGGACGTTGGCGGGCGAGAGATCGCCGTGGATCACGCCGCGCCCGTGCAGGTACGCGAGCGCGTCGGTCACGTCGCGGGCCACGCGCACGAACCCCTCCACCGCCGCGGTCGGTCCGTGGTCCACCGCCTCCTGTTTCTCCTCTTGCTTCCCCTCCCGCTGCCCCTCCTCGCGATCGCGGTCGCGCCGCTCCGCCAGCGCCGCGATGGAGGCGCCCTCCACCAGCTCCGTGACCAGGTACAGGCGCCCGTCGGCGGCGCGTCCGAGATCGACGGGCTTGACGATGCCCGGGTGATCGAGCCCGCTCAGGCGCTCGTATTCCCGGCGCACACGGGTCTCGGTGGCGGCCGAGAGGGCATGAAAGAGCTTGAGCGCGAAGGCGGGCTGATCGACCCGGCCGGCGCCGAGCGCGGTGGCGGCGAAGAGCTCACCTTCCGAGCCGGCGCCGAGGCGCGGCCCGAGACGGTAGGCCCCGATGATCCGCTCGGCCCCCGCATCGGGGGCCTGCCCGCCCCGCCCCGCCGGCGCCCTGCCAACTGAATTGGCGACTTCCACCCTTCTATACTAACGGAAATAAAGCGAAATTCGACATCCATTTGCTGGGTTGGCAGCAGTGAGCCCGAGCCAACCCTCCTCTCCTGTCCCCTCCCCTCCGCGAAGCGGGGCGAGCGGACGAGATCGGAAGGGGGGGCTCGGCTTTCCTCAGCGTCCGGCGTCGAGGTGGCGCATCAGGCGATCCCGCGCCTCCGCGGCCATGGTGCGGATCTCCTCGTCCGAATGCCCCTCCGCCACGAAGCTAAGATAGTCGAGGGCCTCGGCGCCACCGAGGGTGGCGAGCGCATCCAGGATCTTGCGCATCTCCCTCCGGTCCTTCATCGAGCGGGACTGCGTCAACGCATGGACCGCGCGCGGCTCGCGCATCGCCAGCAGCGCGCCGAGGGCGGCGTCGCGCACCGCCTCGCTGTCGTCCCGCAGGAGCTCGAGCAGGCGCGGCGTCTCGCTGCGGAGCTGGCGAACCCCCACCTGTCGAATGGCCTCTTCCCGCAGCGGATTGTCGCGGGCCAGGAGCGCGTGCAGCTCGTCGGCTGAGGCGATCTCGAGGCGGGCCCGCCCGAGGTAGGCGTCGAGCAGATCCGACACCGTCCGCTCGGCGATGCGCTCGGCCGCGGCGCTGCGGTCGGCCCGGGCCGCGGCCGTGACGAGCTCGCCCTCCCCCGAGCCCGCCAGTTGCTCGGCGAGCGCCCCTGGGACATCGGACGGGCGGGTGTCGAGCTGCAGGGCCGCGGACACTCGGACCTTGGCCTTCGGGGGCACCTCGATCACCTCGGCGGTGACGCGCGCGAAGACCCGCACCTCGGCGGTGCCGCCCTCCACCCCTTCGGGCCCCGCCGCCGCGTCGGAGGGCGGCGACGCGCGCAAGAGCCCGGAGGCACGCAGGCGAGCCGCGATGACCTGCGCGAGGGCCTCGGTGTCGAGCGCCACCCGCCCGTCGCCTTCGGGGGCGGCCACCACCTCGATGTGGCCGAGGACGAGGGGAGCACGGGGGAGCGGCGATCCCTCGGCTCCGGTCGACCGACCCCGGCGACAGGCAAAGACCCCCGTGACGACCAAGGTGAGAACGGTCAAGGACACAACGGGCAGGAACGGGACGGCCATTATCCGAGCATCGAGGGGCAGCGCCGTGCTCGTGCCCCCGAACCGCGGAACCGGCCGAGGGGGACTCATGCCGGGGCCAGGCGCTTGGCAAAGGTGAGCAGGTGATCGCCCATCCGGTAGAAGTCGTCGATCCGGCCGACCTCCGAAAACCCTTGCCGGGCGTAGAAGCGGGCCGCCCCGCCCGCGCCCTCGAGGCTCGAGGTCTCGATGCGCAGGGTGCGCGCGCCCCGTCGGGTGAGCTGCTCCTCGAGGTGGGCGAGGAGCGCGCGGCCGAGGCCTCGGCCCTGGTGCTCGGGCGCGACGGCGATCCAGTAGAGATCGAAGGTCGCCTCGGTCATGGGGGTAGCGCCGAAGCACGCGTAGGCGAGCGGCGTCGACGTGACCGCATCCTCACTGAGGAGGGCCTCGTAGGTGTCGGTGCGGCTAACCGCTGCGTCCAGTAGTTCGAGAGCGCAGGCGATCTCCTCCGGTCGAAACGGTCCCCGCCGGATCAGGGCGGCGATGCCGTCGCGATCGGATCGCGAGGGGTATCGTATCCGCATCATGTTTTCGTATTAGCGCCTGTTGGAGGATTCGCAGGATCAAGTCATCATAGGTGAGTCCGGCCGCCTGCGCCGCGCGGGCGAAGCCCCCCGCCTGGTGAGAGAGATCGCAGTTCGGGTTGACGTCGATCACGTAGGGTATCCCGTCGTTGCCGAGGCGCATGTCCACCCGACCGTAGTCCCGCAGCTCGAGGGCGGTGAAGGCGGCCCGGGCGGTGGCCGCGACCCGGGCCCGCACGTCCTCCGGCAGCTCACAGCGCACCGGCTTGGTGCCCGCATACTCGGGCGAGGTCTCCACCCACTTGCCTTCGAACGAGACGATGCGCGGATGCGACGGGGGCAGGCCCGAGAAATCGATCTCGTAGAGCGGCAGGACCTGGGGCTCGCCGGAGGAATCGGCGAGCAGCGAGGCGTAGACCTCGCGGCCTTCGATGTACTGCTCGACCAGCGCCGGCTGGCGGTACTGGGAGAGCACGTGGGCGATGCGCGCGCCGAGCGCGGTCGCGTCGCGCACCACCGACTCCTTGTAGATCCCGACCGAGGCATCCTCGCGGGCCGGCTTGACGATCAGCGGAAACGGCAGCTCGGTCCAGTGCTGGGGGCCAGGCTGAGGGTCGGCGTGGCTGGTGGCGAAGGAGTCGGGCGTGGGCACGCCGCGCGCGCGCAGGATCTCCTTGGCCTTGGGCTTGTGCACCGCCATCGACAGCGAGAGCGGCGGCGAGCCAGTGTAGGCGATCCCCTCCTTCTCGAGCAGCATCGGCAAGAGGGGCTCGAAGCGGCTGTCGCCCGAGATCGACTCGCAGAGGTTGAAGACCACATCGGGCGCGAGGTGACGAATCTCGGCCAGGGTCTCGGCGAGATCGTCGTAGACCCCGAGCGGAATGGCCTCGTAGCCGCGGGCTGCGAGCCGGGCCGTCAGGTGGGTCGCGACGTTCTCGACGTCCTCGCGCGCTCGGTTCTCGGGATCTGCCTCGGCGTTCTCGAAGTCTCGGTTGTACGCCACGACGATTCGAGCCAGGCCAGCTTGTGAATGCACGCCCAATTCATTCTAGGGATGTTGTCTTGCAAAGCAATTCCGTTGGGTCGGTCGTGCGTCGAAACGCGATCCCGAGTCGCTCGCCGAGCGCGCGCGCCAGCCGCTCGGCCGAGGTGAACGGCGTCGGCCATTCGTCGGCAGCCGATCCAGTGGAGGTTGTCGGGCTGGTGGAGGTCGAGGCGGAGGTGGAGACGGAGCCACAGGCAGAAGCAGAGACAGAGGCAGAGCTGGAGGTGGAGGCAAAGGCAGAGGCAGAAGCGGAGGCGCAGGCGGAGGCGCCGCGCTCCGAGAGGAGCTCGGCCACCGACGTGACGGCCACCCCGGTCAGACCGCAGGGCACGATGCGGGCGAAGTGATCGAGGCGAGGACACAGATTGAAGGCCAGCCCGTGCACGGCGATCCGGTGATGGACGTTGATGCCGAAGGCCGCGATCTTCGCCGGGCGCCCGTCGCGCGTGACCCACACCCCTGGCGCGTCGTCGCGATAGTGGCCCTCGATGCCCCAGTCCCCCAGAAGATCGAGGATCGCCGCCGCCATCGCGCGCACGTGGGCCCGCACCCCGGACCGCAGCCGCACCACCGGGTAGGCCACGATCTGCCCCGGCCCGTGGTAGGTCACGTCGCCGCCCCGGGTCGCCCGCGCCACCGCGATGCCGTCGCGCGCCAGCTCGTCGGCGGACGCGAGCACATGGGCGGGGTCGGCCGCCCGCCCGAGCGTGATCACCGGATCGTGCTCGAGCACGAGCAGGGTGTCGCCGGCCGCTCCGGCGAGCTGCGCGCGGCGCAGGCGCTCTTGCAGCTCGGCCGTCTCGGCGAACGGCGCCCGCCCGAGCCAGCTCCACGCGCCCGCCGGGATCCGCCCGTCCAGACCGACTCGACTCACTCCGCTCGGCTCAGCTCAGCTCAGCTCAACCTTCCGAGAGCTCGGCGAAGAAGTCGCCGTCCACGAAGTCCACCACCACCGTTGCGGTCTGAACGCCCACCCCGTGGCGGGCGCAGGTCTCGGCCAGGGCGGCGCCGTCCACGATCTCGAGCGGCGGCCCAGGCTGCCTCCACTCGGCGATGGCATCGTCCGCCAGGCGCCCGCAGAGCATGAGCACCCCTTCGTCCTGGTTGCGCGCCCGGATCCCGGCCCGCAGCTCGCCGATGGCCCGGCGCCCCGCCGAGGCGGCGCCCGAGCGCAGCGCGATGAGACATCGGGAAGGCCGCGACCCGCGTCCGCGCAGGGCCTCGACGTAGATCGTGCCTTCGACCCGCTTGACGAAGGTCGTGGGGCCGAACCCCTCTCGCTGCAGGAGGACCCGCGCCAGCGCCTCGAACGCCCCGGGCGGCAACTCGGCGAGGCGTTTCTCGAGCGCCGCCATGGTCCGCTCGCGGAGCGCGCGACGGGCCTCGCCGAACACGTGCTCGGCCTTCTCGAGCTCGGCCTCCGGCGGCCGACGCGCGAGCGCGAACAGCCCGCTGCCCGCCGAGCGAACCCGCGGTCGCATGCCATTGCGCAGGCGGTGCTTGGCCTCGGTCGCGAGCGCGGTGCGCACCACCCGCCAGGCCTCGTTGGGCTCGCCGTGAATCAGTCGCTTGCGAATGGCGCTGTCGGCGATCTGTCGAACATGGACCCCGCGGCCCGGCGGCTGTCCGCGCAGGACCTCGATGGCGGCATCGATCGGCGCCAGGATCTTGCGCACCGAGGACTGTCCGTTGGCGTCGGTCCCACCCGCCCCCGCCGCGCCGCCGACCGAGGTCGCTCCGCCCGCGGGAGCTCCGCTGCCCTCGAGGGCCGCCGAGGTGCCGGTGGTCGATGCCGAGCCGGCCGCCGGCGAGAAGCCCGAGGAGGTCGAGCCCGAGCCGGAGAATCCCATCGAAGATCCGCCGCCGGCGGAGATTTGCCCTCGGGAGTCGCTCGCGTCTGCGGACAGACCGCCGCCGGACGGACCGCCCTCGAACGCGCCCGCGCCGATGCCACCGCCTCCGCCAGTCGCGCGGTCCTCACCGAGCTGGCCTGGCTGGCCTGGAAGTCCCTCGCCGTTGCCCCCGCGACGACGACGCCGCCGGCGCCGCCGTCGGCGCGCGGATTCGTCGCCGGCGTCTCCCAGGGCGGCATCTCCCTCGCCTTCGGGACCGTCGTCGCCGGCTTCGCCTGGGCCCTCGCCCTCCGCCGCGCCGAGCTCGCCCTCGGGGCTGCTCGCGCGCTCGCCAGGGCGCGCGCCGAATGCGGTACCGCCGGGAGGGCCCTCGACACCGGTCTGGCTCTCGGTGTCCTCGTCATCGTCCTCGCCGGCGCCCACCGCCTCGGCATCGCCACGGCCTCCGAAGGCACCCGTGGCCGCCGACGCGTTCCTGCCGGGCTCGCGCCTGGCTGGCTCGCCGAAGGCGTCCCCCGACTCCTGGTCGGCGTCGGCGTCGAGCCCGCCGTCATCTCCGGCCTCATCGTCGGTCTCGTTGTCGCCGTCCTCGCCGTCGTCGTCCTGATCCCCTTCGAGGACGCCCGTCTCGGCCAGAGCGGCGGCCCGTGCCTCGGCCGAAAGCCCACCGACCGACGGCTCGTCCATGTGCTCGTCGGGATGGTCGCTCTGACCCTCCGCCCGCGATGTCTCCATCGCCTGCTCTCGCGCCTGCTCGCGCTCCCGTGCAAGCTCGCGATCCCGAGAATGGGTGCGCACCTGCCCATGCGCCTCGCCCCCTACGCCCTCGGTCCGCTCCTCATCGCGGCCCGCGGCGCTCGAGGTCGAACCGGCGGTCGAGCCCGCCGTGCCGCTGGAGGCACCCGCGCTTCCGCCGCGACGTCCATGTGTCTCGGCCGAGCCCGAGGAGGATGACGACCGAGACGATCGGGTGGAGGCGCCCACGCCTCCCGCGGTCTTGGGCGCCGTCGCCGGGGCCGCATCGGCCTCACCGTCGGTGGCTCCCCGCGCCCCGCGTCCGCCACGCCGCCGTCGCCGACGGCCGCGCTCGGCGTCGCCTTCCGCCTCCGGCGCACGCGTGTCCTTGGCGTCCTTGTTCTCCTTGTTCTGTTTGTCGTCCTTGCCGTCCCTGTCCTCCTTGCGCCGGTCACTGGCCCGACTCGAGGACTTGTCGCTGGTGGACTTCTCGCCACCCGCCCCCGACCTGGCCGTCCCTCCGGCCGGCGCCGCGACGGGCTCGGCCTTGGTCGGCTCTTCCGGAGGCATCTCGGGATAGCGCAGGAGCCCGAACGTCCCGGGCTTCACCCGGACGAACGGATTCCCCGGAGCTTTCTTGATCGCTGCCGTCAACTGCGTCTGCATGGAGAGCTCGGGGGTGCGTCCGACGAAGGTCAACAGCTTCTTCGTCATCGCACGCTCGGTGAGCTCCTTGAAATGCAGAGGCTTACCTTCGCGCTTCAGGATCTCGAGCGCCGCCTCCAGAAAAGTCATGGCGCCCGTCTTTACCACAAAACTCCGATCTGTGAATCAAACGACGACACCGGCCGTCACATCCGAAAGGTCGAAACCGGCGGCGATTCAGGCCCACCCACCACCTGCCGATGAAAGGGGGATATACTCCGAGGAGAGCCATGCCTTCACCGTCGATCTCGTCACCGATTGGGAGCAACGGTCGTGCCCGGGCCCGGGTGGTGACCCGGCGCCGCGCGCGGAACCTCGGGATGGTTGTGGGCGTGGCGACGGTGTGGCTTGGCCTCGCGCTCGGACCGGGCGGCGGGCGTGCCCGCGCCTCCATCATGGTGGCCCTCGAGCTGCCTGACCTGGTCCAGCAGGCCGATCACATCGCCGTGGTCGATGTCAGGTCGGTGCGCTCCGAGTGGGACGCGAAGCACGAACGCATCTATTCGACCATCGAGCTCGGGGTGGTCGACCTGTGGAAGTCCTCGCCGCCGAGCGGCGTCGGCTCCGGCGGCACGACCTCGACACCGGCACAGGCACCCACCTCGCTCACCATCGTGCAGCCGGGTGGGACGGTTGGCGACATCAGCATGGTGGTGATGGGGATGAGCCGCTTCGTCCCGGGGACGCGTTCCCTGGTCTTCCTGCGCGGGCAGGCCACGCACGCGCAGGTGGTGGGGATGTCGCAGGGGTTGCATCCGCTGACCTTCGAGTCGACGACCAGGCGCTGGACCGTGGCGCCGCCGGCGCTGGGGGAGGTCAAGCTGGTGCCGCGCGCCACCGCGCCGGTGCGACCGCCGACCACCACCCAGCAGATCGCCGCGGGCAGCCGGCTCCCCGTGAGCGCCCTTCCCCCGGCGGCGACGGCGATTTCTCCGGTCAGTCCCCGGGCGCCGGTCGCGCTCGACGTCATGAAGGCCGAGGTGCTGCGACTCATGTCGGCCGCCGCGCCCTGAGTCCGGGGCACTCGAGCGATGAGACGGGTGTCGCGCGCCGCCGGAGGCCCCGTTCCGCCGATGGCGCGATGCGCGGCCAGGCTGCTCGCGCTCACGGTGCTGCTGCTCGCCACCGGCCTGTCGCGCTCGGCCGCGGGCTACGTGCGCTACGAGACCGGCCTCGGGGCGCCCTATGCCTGGTTCCAAAGCCGGGTGCGCATCGAGGGATATCCCCAGGACCTCGAGAACATGACGCGCGAGCAGATGCGCGGGGCGATGCAGGCCGCGGTGGCGGCGTGGGACCGCCGCGCCCCGGGGCTCGGTGGGTGTTCCTACCTCGAGCTCGACTTCTCGGTGGCCGACGCTTCCCGCGCGCTCGACGCCACGGTGACGGCGGCGGTGACGGCAAACGATCAGCGCAACGTGGTGGTCATGCGCACGGACGTCTGGGGCTGTGACCCCACGAGCGGAGCCCAAGCGACGCCCTGTTACGATCCGAACGCGCTCGCGCTGACCACCCTCACCACGCTGAAGAAGACCGGCGAGATCCTGGACGCCGACATCGAGATCAACGGGGTCGACGACGTGTGGGGGGATCTCACGGTCGTCTCGATCCCGCATGGGCAGGACGTCCAGAACGCCCTCACCCACGAGATGGGACACTTCATCGGCCTCGATCACCCGTGCTATCTCGGCCAGGCTCCCGACCCGCTGCCGCTCGACGACACCGGCGCTCCGACCGTCAACTGTCGGGATGCTCCGGCCTCGGTGCGGGCGGCCACCATGTTTCCCTCTTCCACCCCGGGCGATCTCGGCCTGCGCACGCTCTCGCCCGACGACTTCGCCGCCGTCTGCGACATCTACGCGCTCGGCCGCGATCCCCACGACTATTCCCTGCCCGCGAACCCCGCGGGGTGTGCCTGTCGCGCCGCCGCCGATCCGGGCACGAGGCGCGGAGCTGGCTCCCGCCGAGCGCCGTACCCGGGCCGTCAACAGCGACAAGATGATGCTGCGGGCGCGCCATCCCTGGGTCTCTCGGTGGCCCTGGTGCTGGTCGCGCGGTCGCGCCGGCGGCGGGGCCACCCGGTCGGCCCGACGACCGAGGATGGGATGACCGCTCAGTGAGGCAAGCGCAGCGTGATGGGGGCCGGTGGGGGGCGATCGGGCGCGAGCTCGACCAGCGCGACGGCGACCGGCTGGCGCGGAGCCGAGGCGATCACCCGGAAGGCACCACGGCGCAGAGGCAGCGAGAAGCGTCCCGCCTCGTCGGTGACCGTGAAGAAATCGAGCCCGCTCCCGGAGCGCAGCCCCGGGGCCGTGACGGTGACGGTGGCGGGAGCGGTGGCGGTGGACGCGGGCGCATCGCTCGGGGTGGACGTCAGGCTGGCGCTGACCCGCGCGCCCGCCACCGGTGATCCGTCCGGACCAACCACCCGCCCCGAGAGGCGAATCGCGCGGTGCAAGGCGATGTTCCCGAGCTCCCGCCGCTGCCCTGGAGCGAGCTCGAGCGGCAACGTCCGGAACGGGGTCGCCTCGACCTGGGAGATCGCCACCCGCACCTGCCCAGGGCCAAGCCCGGTCAGCCGAAACGTCCCGTCCTCTCCCGTGACCACGCTCCCGACGCCGATCGAGGTCGCGCCGCCGCGCGGTCCCGGGCCGCCCGAGCTCGCCGCGCGCGGGGCCGCGAGCCCGACCGGCAGGGCGGCCGCCTCGGCGGCCAGCGGAAGCGGCGTCGAGATCACGCCCAGCTCTTCGAGGTCGGCCAGCTGCGGCTCGACGCGCGCTCCCGACACCGGGGCGCCCGCCTCGTCGACCACCCGTCCGTGGAGCTCGGCGGTGCGCACGAGCTCGAGGGGAACCTCGTGCGTGACCGAGGACCAGGGGCTGCTCGTCGCGACGGCGGCCGCGGATGGGGCCATCCCGAGCTCGACGGTGGCCATCCGGCGGGAGACGTATCCCGGGCGTCGCGCCTCGAGCTGATAGCGCCCCGCCGGCAAGGCGCTGGTCGCCCAGGCCCCGTGCCGATCGGCGGCAACGATCTCTACCATTCCCCACGACGGGACGGTGTCGAGGGACACCTCGGCCCCCTCGACTGGCTGCCCGGCATCGTCGCGCACCTGGCCGCGCAAGAACAGCCCTGGGCCAAGCACCAGGGCCACGTCGGCGGTTCGGCGGTCCAGCCGGTCGAGAATGACGTTGGTGAGCACCACCGAGACGAGGCCTCCCGAGTCGGCGCGCAAGGCGTACGCCCCCGGGCCGAGCCCGCCGAAGATGAAGAAGCCCTCGGCATCGGTCTCGGTCCGGCGTGGCTCGGACAGCGTCTCGCCGGCGAGCAGCACCCGCGCCCCGAGGACCGGGCGTCCGTCGTGCACCACCCGCCCCCGGATGAAGCGGCTCTCGCCGGGGAGAACGACCCGGACCGATTCATCGGGGACCGCGACGTGGGCCGCCACCGACGTGCCGAGCCCGGGGGCCTCGATGAGCAGCCGGTAGACGCCCGCCGCGAGACCTTCGAAGCGGAAGTGGCCCCCCGCATCGGCCGCGCGGGTGGGGACCACCGCCCCCTGGGCGCCGGAGTCGGCGAGCACCAGCACCCGGGCCAGGGGGACGGGCGCCCCGACGGCATCCTCGACGGTGCCCGCCAGGGCCTCCGCCGGGACCAGCACCATGCGCACGGGGTGCGCCCCGTGCGCGTCGCCGCTGGCTCCGACGTCGACGTGCAACGCGGCCGTGACGGCGCCCCGCCGGCTGGCGGTCAGCCGGAACGCGCCGGGGGGGATCCGCCGCAGCCGGAACGCGCCGGTCGCATCGGTGCGGGCGGTCGCCATCGGGATGCGCCCGTCCGGCGGATCGTTGCCGAGCTCGAGGGCCGCCCCGCCGAGTGGCCGATCATCCGGGTCGACGACCGTTCCAGTGAGATCGTGGGTCGCGGCCGGGCCCACCAGGGTCGACCGCCCGCAGGCACCCGACGTCAGCGTCACCAGCGCCGTCACCAGCGCCGTCGCCCTCGCCCCGGCGGCGCGGTGCGCGGCGAGCCGCCCCGGCCCGGAGGGGGCTCGCGCGCGGTCCCTCGAGAGGGCACGCGCGAGGGTCCGGCCCGCACGGCGCGGGAGCAAGGCGGGGAAATGGCTTGCGAAAGGCATCACGCGGTGCTAGAGCTTGCCGCCTTTTCGGAGGGATTTATGCCAGCCCAATGCGCAGTCTGCGGCAAGCAGCGACGAGTGGCGAACAACGTCAGCCATTCGAACATCAAGACCAAGAGTATCCAGCGGCCGAACCTGCGCCGTGTTCACGTCAAGGTCGACGGGAGCAACACCCACGTCCGCGTGTGCTCGCGCTGCCTTCGCTCCGGGCGCGTGGTCAAGGTCGCCTCGTAGACCCCGCCGTCCCGCGGCGCGCGCGCGGCGGTCACGACGGGACGACCGCGATGGCGTCGATCTCGACGCGGACCGCCCTCGGCAGCGCGGCGACCTGCACGGTTGCGCGCGCCGGAGGCTCCGCCGCGAAGAACCCTCCGTACACGTCGTTCACCACGGCGAAGTCCCGCAGGTCGACGAGGTAGATCGTCGTCTTGACGACGTGGGCCAGGGACGCCCCGGCCGCCGTCAAGACCGCGCCGAGGTTGCGCATCACCTGGGTGGTCTGCGCGCGGACATCGTCGGTGCCCACCACCTCGCCGCTGGCGGGATCGAGGGGGATCTGTCCCGAGCAAAAGATCAGGCGACCAGCGGCCGCGACTGGAACCGCGACGGCCTGCGCGTAGGGGCCGATGGCCTTCGGTGCGTCGGGGGTGGATATCGCCTCAGCCATGGTCGGATGATAACCGAACTCGGTGCTGACCGTTCCCTTCGAGCGCGGCCTCAAGCCCCGTACTCGTCTCCGTACTCGTTCGTCGCGTCCGTTCGTGGGACGGGACGGCGACGAGGACGGCGGCGGGCAAGAGGACGGGGAGATGATCGCGAACCTGTACTAAGCTGCGGCCGAGATGAATCCGCGCCGGCGCCGCAACCAGCCCGAGCCCGAGAGCACGAGCGATCTGATGGCGGGTCTGCTGTCGCGGCTCGGAGGGAGCGGGCGCGCCCTCGAGTACCGGGTGTTCGATGCGTACGCCCAGGCGGCGGGGGCGCTCTTCCGCGCCGAGACCCGGCCGGATGCGTTCCGGGGTGGAACGCTCTTCGTCAGCGTGTCGAGCGCGGCCCTCGGCCACGAGCTCACGCTCCTGCGGGTGGAGATCCTCGCGCGCATGGCCGAGACCCTCGGCGCGGGGGTCGTGACCGAGCTCAGGACTCGGATGGGATGATTCGAGCGGCGGCGGCGCGGGCGGCGGCGATGAAGCGCGCGACGAGCTCGGGATCCTTGCGACCCGGGGCGGTCTCCACCCCGCTCGCCACGTCGACGCCCGCCGGGCGGGTGGCGGCGATCGCCGCCGCGACGTTGCCGGGATGAAGGCCGCCGGCCAGCAGAAAGCGCGGGGCTCGGGTGGGCTGCGTCGCCAGGAAGTCCGCGATCGCTGCCCAGGGGGCGACCTCCCCGCCTCCCCCGTAGCCGTCGACGAAGGCGTCGAGCAGGAACGTGTCGGCGCTCCAGGCGTGCACGTCGGCGAGCGCGGCGGCATCGCGCACGCGCACGGCGCGCACGAGCTGCCGGGCGGGCACGGCGGCGAAGTCCCTGGGCTCCTCGTCGCCGTGGAGCTGGATGCGATCGAGGCCCCAGCGCCGGGCCTGCGCCAGCACCTCTGAGACCGAGGCGTTCACGAACACCCCGAACTTCAGGACCCCGGGCGGGATGGCGGCCACCACGCGCTCGCGGTTGGCGTCCGGGCCCACGAACCGCCGTGAGCCCGGCCAGAAGTTGAGCCCGACGGCGTCGGCCCCGGCCGCCGCCACGGCCTCGGCGTCCGCGGGCGTGGTCACGCCGCATATCTTGATCACGAAGGACATCGGGGCTGGCGCGCGCCCTCAGACGGCGCCGCCTCCCGGCCGCTCGATCAGGGCCCGCAGCTCCGCCCCCGGATCGGTCGCCCGCATCAGGCTCTCGCCGACCAGGATGGCGTCGATGCCCGCCTCGGCCATCCGCCGCGCGTCCGCCGGGCGGCGAATCCCCGACTCGGCCACCATCACGCACCCCGGGGGGATCTCGGCGCGCAGGCGCACGGCCAGATCCATGTCCATGGTGAACGTGCGCAGATCCCGGTGGTTGACGCCGACGATGGTCGCGCCGAGATCGACCGCCCGGGCCGCCTCCTGCCGGTCGTGGGTCTCGACCAGGGCCTCGAGCCCGAAGGTCGCGCAGGCCGAGAACAGGCCGCGCAGGGCCCGATCGTCGAGCGCGGCGACGATCAACAGGACCGCGTCGGCCCCGGCGGCCCGCGCCTCGGCGAGCTGGTACGCATCGACGACGAAGTCCTTGCGCAGCACCGCGGGACGCCCGCCCGGCGCAGCGGCTTGGCGCCTGTCGGGGGGACTGGCTCGATCCGCGGACCCATCACCGAGCAGCGCGCGCGCGCGCGTCAGATCCGCCAGGCTCCCGCCGAAGAATGGCCCGTCCGTGAGCACCGAGAGCCCGGCGGCCCCGGCCGCCACGTAGGCGGGGATCACCGCGTCGATCGCCGCGTCCTGCCGGATCCAGCCGGCCGACGGCGAGCGCCGCTTGAACTCGGCGATGGCGGTCAGCCGTGCGGGCTGGCCGGGCCGGCGCAGCGCCTCCCAGAGGCTGCGCACCGGCGGCAGATCGCGCACCGCCGCCTCGAGCCTCTCGAGCGGCGTATGGGCCTTGCGCTCGACCAGATCGAGTCGGGTGCGGGCCACGATGTCGTCGAGGATCATCGCAGGGGCGCCAGGACGCGGAGGCGCTCGAGCACCGCGAGGGCCGCGCCCTCGTCCACCGCGCGGGCGGCGCGCGCGGCTCCGCTCACGAGGTCGGGGGCCTGGCCGGTCACGTACAGCGCCGCGGCTGCCGTCATGAGCCCGACGTTGCGCACCGGCCCTCTTTCGCCCTGCAGCGCCGCGGTCAAGATCCTGGCGTTCAGCGCCGAGTCCCCGCCCTTGAGCCCACCTGGATCGGTGGGCTCGAGGCCGAAGTCGCGCGGCTCCACCTCGTAGGTTCGCACCGCCCCGTCGCGCAGCTCGGCCACGAAGGTCGGCCCCGAGGGGACGATCTCGTCGTAGCCGCCGGCGCCGTGCACGACCATGGCCCGCTCGGTGCCGAGGGCCTGATGCGCGTGGGCCAGGAGCTCGCAGCGATCGCGGGCGAAGATGCCGTTGACGGCGAAGCGCGCGCCCGCCGGGTTGGTCAGTGGACCGAGCAGGTTGAACACCGTGCGGACGCCGAGTTCGCGGCGCGGTCCGGCCGCGGCCTTGGTCGACGCGTGAAAGAAGGGCGCGAACAGGAACGCGATCCCGACCTCGTCGAGGCAGCGCGCCGCCAGGGCCGGGCTCGGCATGGGATCGAGCCCCAGCGCCTCGAGCACGTCGTGCGATCCGGTCCTGGACGACAGGGCGCGGTTCCCGTGCTTGGCGACCTTGACCCCGCAACCGGCCACGATGAGCGCCGCCAGGGTGGAGACGTTGACGGAGCCCGAGCCATCCCCGCCGGTCCCGCAGGTGTCGACCAGCACGGGGGAAGGAAAGACCACCGGGGTCATGCGGGCGCGCATGGCGCGCGCCGCCCCCACCACCTCGGCCACCGTCTCGCCCTTGAGGCGCAGCGCGGTGAGCAGGCCCCCGATCTGCGCCGGGGTGGCCCGATCCTCCATGATCTCACCCACCGCGGCCGCCATCTCGTCGGGCGTGAGATCCACCCGGTCGCAGACCCGGGCGATCGCCTCGCGGATCCCGAAGGGGGAGGAAGGCATGCCCGACGACGCGCCGGTCGCCCGGGGCACCGTGGCGGTCACGATGCGCGCCCCGCCGTGAACCCGAGGAAGTTTCGCAGCAGATCTTTTCCCACCAGGGTCAAGAACGACTCGGGGTGGAACTGCACGCCCTCCACCGCGAGGGTCTTGTGGCGGAGGCCCATGATCTCGACCTCGACCTCGACCTCGACCTCGGCCTCGGTCCCGGCCTCGCCGTCGACCTTCTTCGTGTCCCGCCCGGGGCCCACGGGCGCGATCTCTCGCGCGACCTCGGCGGAGATCTCCAGGCAGTCCGGCAGCGACCGCCGCTCGACCACCAGGGAATGGTAGCGGGTGGCCTCGAAGGGGTTCTCGAGGCCCGCGAAGACCCCGCGGTTGTCGTGTCGGATGCGGGAGGTCTTGCCGTGCATCACCTGGCGCGCCCGCACCACCTTGCCGCCGAAGGCCTGCCCGATCGACTGGTGGCCGAGGCACACCCCGAGGATGGGTATCCTGCCCGCGTAGGTCCGGATGGTCTCGAGGCTGATGCCCGCCTCGTTCGGGGTGCAGGGCCCCGGCGAGACCACGATGTGCGAGGGCGCGAGGCGCGCGATCTCCGCCACCGGGATCTCGTCGTTGCGGACCACGCGCACGTCCTGCCCGAGCTCGCCGAGATACTGCACGAGGTTGTAGGTGAACGAGTCGTAGTTGTCGATGACCAGGATCATGGGAGGGATTCCATCCGTGGGGGTTTCATCCTCGTGAGCTTCATCCTCGCGCGCTCGCCATCTCGATGGCGGACACCACGGCGCGCGCCTTGTTGACGGACTCGTCGTATTCCTCGGAGGGGACGCTGGCGGCGACGATCCCCGCCCCTGCCTGGATGTAGAAGGTCTCTCCGAGCGCGACCAAGGTGCGAATCGCGATCGCGAAGTCCAGGTTCCCGCCGTAGCCGATGTACCCGACCGCGCCGCCGTAGATGCCCCGCCGGGTCGGCTCCACCTCCTCGATGATCTCCATCGCCCGGATCTTGGGCGCACCGCTCAGCGTGCCCGCCGGGAAGGTCGCCCGGATCACGTCGGCCGGTCCGAGCCGCGGATCGAGCGTGCCGCGGACGTTCGAGACGAGGTGCATGACGTGGGAGTAGCGCTCGACCACCATGCGCTCGGTGAGCCGCACGCTGCCCGGCAGGGAGACCCGACCCACGTCGTTGCGGCCGAGATCGATCAGCATCACGTGCTCGGCCTGCTCCTTGGGATCGGCGCGCAGCTCCGCCTCGCGGGCGGCGTCCTCCTGCCGGGTGGCCCCGCGGGGCTTGGTGCCGGCGATGGGCCGCAGCTCGAGCTCGCCGCGATCGAGCCGCACCATCACCTCGGGCGAGGCCCCGGTCACCACCGCCTCGGGGAACTCGAGATGAAACATGTACGGCGATGGGTTGGTCACCCGCAGGGCGCGGTACACGTCGAAGGGATCGACGCCGCCCCGCGGGAGCTCGAAGCGCTGCGCGTACACCACCTGGAACGCGTCGCCGGCCAGGATGTACTCCTGGATGCGGCGGACGTTGGCCTCGAAGGCCTCGCGGGTCACGCCGGAGCGCAAGGTCGCGGAGAACGACGATGACGACGGCAACGACGACGATGACGATGACGATGACAGGGACGGACTGGGCCTGGTCCGCGGGGCCAGGGGACTCGGATCGATCACGTGCAGAGGGGCACCGATCGGCTGGGCCAGGCGATCGAGGATCGCGTCGATGCGGGCGCAGGCCTGGTCATAGGCCTGCCCGGGGTCGATCCATCCCTGGCCGCTGCCACCCGTCCCCTCCTGCGTGTCGCCCCCCACGTCGGCCGCCGCCACGACCTTCACGGTTCCCCGCAGGTTGTCGAAGATCACGACCGTGTCGGTGATCGCCAGACACACCTCCGGCAAGCCGAGCACATCCGGCTTGGTGCTGGGGAGATCCTCGAAGCCGCGCACGGCGTCGTACCCGATCCATCCCACCGCCCCGCCAAAGAAGCGCGGCAGACCCTCGGGGATCACCGGGGCGAGCCTGGCCAGGTAGGCCCCCACGAAGTCCACCGGGTTGCCGACCTCGGCGGTCTCCGTCACCCGGAAGGCCTGTCCATCGGGCACCAGCACCTCGACCCGCCGGCCGTACGCGCGGATCACCGCCCGCGGTCGCACGCCGACGAAGCTGTAGGCCGCCCATTTCTCGCCGCCCACCACGCTCTCGAGCAGGAAGGAATACGGACCTCGCCCCAGCTTGGCGTAGGCGGAGACCGGCGTGTCGGTGTCCGCCAGCACCTCGCGGTACACGAAGGCCAGCCGACGGCCGCCGGGGAGTGGGCCAGGGATCGTGGAACCGGTCCCATCGGCGTCGCCGCCAACGACAGGATCCCTGGCCTGGCGGGCGAGCTCGACGAACGCGGAACGCTCGGGCAGAAAGCGAGACATTTTGAGCCGGTCAATTTATCACGACCACGGCCGCCGCGGAGCGCCCGCCCGAACGGCGCGCTGGACCTTGGCGCCGATCTTGGGGATCGACGGTCCTCGGAACCGAGATGGGCGCCATATTTCTGTCTGGGCGCGTCGCCGATTCGCCCGATATAGTTCGCGCTCCGTGACGACCGAGACCGACCCATCCGACGATCTGTCGCGCCGCTTCGTGGCCTTCACCCTGCGCCATGGACGTGCGTTGTGGATCGCCGCCTTGCTGACCGCGGTGGTCGCGGGCTGGCGTACGGTGCACCTGTACCGCCACCTGCGCAGCGACATCGAGGAGCTCCTGCCCCGGAACGCGCCGAGCGTCCTCGCCATAGGGGAACTGCGGAAGCGGATCCCGGGCCTGCAGTTTCTCGGGGTGATGGTCGACGCCGGTCCAGACGCGCCGCCCGCGCGCATGGCCGCGAGCCGGCGGCTCCTCGACGATCTGGCGGCGCGGGTGCGGGCGTACCCGGCGCGGGTGGCCGGAAACCTCCGGCTCGGGATCTCGGCCGAGCGCACCTTCGTCGAGGGGCACGCCGCCCAGCTCCTCGGGGTCGAGGACCTGCGCACCATCCGCGAGCGCATCGAGGCGCGCCTGCACTACGAATACGCCACCGAGACCGGCACCCTGCTCGACGACAGCGAGGGTCCGCCCCCCCTCGACTTCTCGGACATCGAGCGGCGCTACGAGGCGCGGGCCCCGTCGAGCCGGCTCGATGGCGACCGGTTCGAGAACGCCCGCCTCGGCAGCTCGCTCCTGCTCATCGAGGCCGGTCGCTTCTCGACCGGCTCGACCGAGTCGGCCGAGCTCATCGATCGGGTGCAGGCGGACCTGCGCGCGCTCGGGGGCCCCGGGGCCTATGCGCAGGGGCTGAGGGTCGGCTACACCGGCGACGTGGCCATCTCGGCCGAGGAGACCGCGGCGCTGGTGGCCGACCTGACGCTGTCTTCGCTGCTGGTGATGGGGGCGGTCGTGCTGGTGCTGCTGCTCTACTTCAGGTGGTGGCCGGCGGCGCTGGTGCTGACCGCCCCGCTGGCGATCGCCACCCTGTGCGCGTTCGCGCTCGCCAACCTGCTCGGGGTGCGCGACCTCAACTCGAACACGGCCTTCCTCGGGTCGATCATCATCGGCAACGGCATCAACTTCGGGATCATCCAGCTCGGACGCTACGTGGACGAGCGACGGCAGCATCGCACCGTGGAGGACGCCCTGGCCATCGCGCTGTGGGGGACGCGGACCGGGACGTTGTCGGCGGCCCTGGCCGCCGGGGTGGCCTACGCGTCGTTGATCGCGATGCAGTTCCGGGGGTTCCAGCAGTTCGGGGTGATCGGGGGCATCGGGATGATCCTGTGCTGGCTCGGAACCTCGACCTTGACGCCCCCGCTCGTGCGCTGGCTGGACCGGCTGCCCGAGTTGCCGGCGCCCATCGGCGCGCGCTGGTGGGGGAATCACCCGGCGAATGGCCACGGCAGCGTCGGGGGCGCGGGTCCGGGGCCGGCTCCCGCTCCCGCGCTGGCGCACGGCCTGATGCGGCACCTGTCGACCTGGGTCTCGCGGTACCCGCGCTGGATCGTCGGCACGGCCATGGTGCTCACGGTCGGGGCGCTGGTGACGGTGCGGGGGTTCGGCGAGGGGCAACTCGAGCACGATCTGTCGCGGCTCCGGCGCGCCGACACCTGGAAGACGGGTGAGGGGTACTGGGGCGCCAAGATGGATACCTTGCTCGGTCAGTACCTCACCCCGACCGCCATCCTGGCCGACAGCCAGGTGGGGGCCCGGCAGGTCACCCACGCGCTGCAGCTGGCAATGGACCGGCCGCCGCTGTCGGAGATGGTGGCGATGGTTCGAACCGCCGACGACTTCCTGCCGCCTGATGCCGCCGCCCGGCTGGTCGAGATCGACGCCATCCGCCACAAGCTGACGCCCAACATCCGCGCCCGCCTGACGCCCGAGCAGCGGGGCAAGATCGATCGGCTGCTCGGGCCCGAGACGCCACCCCCCATCACCGTCGACCAGATCCCCGAGACCCTGCTGAAAGGGTTGCGCGAGATGGACGGATCGCTCGGTCGGGTGGTGCTGGTGTACCCGAAGCCGACGGCCGCCCTGTGGGACGGGCCGCGGAACAGCGCCTTCGTCGACGCCTTGCGCGCGGTGGCGCGGGTGGCCCGGCCGGTCGACGGCCGCGACGCGCGGGTGGCGGGCGGCCCGCCGCTGACGGCGGACATCACCGTATCGATGAACCGCGACGGGCCGCTGGCCTCGGCGCTGGCCTTCGCGGGGGTGGCCCTCACGGTGATCCTGCTCTTCCGGTTCGGGGTGGCGACCCCCTTCGTCCTCGGGGCGCTGGTGCTGGGCGTGCTGTGGCTGGTGGCCCTGGCGATGCTGGCCCACATCCGCATCAACTTCATCAACTTCATCGCCTTCCCGATCACCTTCGGGATCGGGGTCGACTACGCCGTCAACGTGATGGGACGTTACCTGCGCGACGGCGCGCGCAGCGTGGTGGGGGCCATCCGCGACACGGGCGGGGCGGTGGCGCTGTGCTCGATGACCACCATCCTCGGGTATTCATCGCTGCTGGTGGCGCAGAACCGGGGCCTCTTCCTGTTCGGGTTCCTGGCGGTCCTCGGTGAGATCACCTGCCTGACGGCGGCGGTGGTGGTGCTGCCGGCGGCGTTGATCCTGTTTCGCGGTGGAGATTCGCCGGGGGTGGGCGGCCAGGCCAGCGAGCCGCCGACCGCCGAGCCCATTGCCCACGGCCACCTCGCGGGCACGACCCCCACCGCGGCGGGCGGCGCCACGGCGTTGCCGGACCGGTGAAGGCGCCGCCTCATCAGGTGGGACAGCCAGGGCGATTGACATACTTATGTCAATCGCGCAGGATTCAACGATGCGTACGACCGTTCGTCTCGACGAAGGTCTGATGGCGGACGTGAAGCGGCTCGCGGTCGAGTCGGGCCGAACCCTGACCGCGGTCATCGAGGCGTCCTTGCGGGAAACACTGGCACGCGAGGCGAAACCCAAGCGAAGGGGCCGGGTTCGGTTGCCGACTTTCCGGGGCGACGGCCTTCGGTCAGGGGTGAATCTGGACAGCACGGCCAAGTTGCTCGACCTGATGGACGGCGGTCGTGGTCCTGCCTGACGTCAACGTCCTGGTCTATTCGTTCCGCGCCGATGCCGGGGATCACGCCCGGTATCGGGCGTGGCTGGACACGACGGTGAACGGAGATGCAGCCTTTGGCCTGGCCGACCTGGTGTTGTCGGGCTTCTTGCGCGTCGTCACGCATCCATCGGTGTTCAAGACCCCCACCCCCATGGCGGACGCCCTTCGGTTCGTCGAAGTGATCCGGGGTGTCCCGAACGCCATCGTCGTGGCGCCCGGTCCGCGCCACTTCGACATCTTCACCGGGCTGTGCCGCTTGACGGGCGTTCGTGGCAACCTCGTTCCGGACGCCTACCTTGCCGCTCTCGCGATCGAGAGCGGCAGCGACTGGGTGACCGTCGACAAGGACTTCGCCCGTTTTCCCGGTCTTCGCTGCCGTCATCCCCTGGACTGAGCACAGGTTCGGTCGAGCTGCTTCGGTTTCGAAACCGCCCGGGCGGGGTTAGATTCGGGGCGTGTCCGACGACGACGATCTGTACCTGCCGCCCCCCAGATCCCCCCTCCCGGTCGCTGTTCTGGTGTCGGCCTTGACGACGGCGGCGCTGTTCTTCGGCCTGCGCGCCCTCGACCACCGGGGCGCCCTGCCCGGGGCCACCGCCGCCTGGACGGCCGGTGGCGCGGGGCAGCTCGCAGCCGGGGTCGATCCGGGCGTCGTGGCCGAGGTCCCCTCCGTGCTGGGACTTCCCCCGGGGGAGGCGCGGACGGCGCTCAACGCGCGCGGCCTGCTGCTGGTCCTCGGGGGTGAGCGCTTCAATCCAAAGCGCGCCGCCGGAACGGTCGGCGAGCAGGCTCCCCTTCCGGGCTCTCAGATGCACCGGGGAGATGCGGTCCAGGTGTTCCTGTCGCTCGGAGCGCGCGGCGCGCGCGTTCCGAAGCTGACCGGACTGAAGGTCGAAGACGCGACCCGCGCCCTCGCCGGCGCCGACCTGGTGGCCGGACCAACCACCGTGGTGGCGAGCGACGGGGTGGCCCCGGGCCTCGTGGTCGGAACGACACCGGCCGAGGGGTCCTCGGTGGCGGCGCAGTCGACCGTCGCGCTCCTGGTCGCGGCCGGTGTCCCTCCGAGGCCCACGCCCAAGGTGGCCGGGCTCCGCCTGCGCGCGGCCCGGGAGGCCATCGCCCAGGCCGGCTTCAAGGTGGGCAAGATCCAGTACCTGGTGGACGGCGACCGCCCGAGCGGCATCGTCCTCGACCAGAGCCCCCCGGCGGAGGCGCCCCTCGTGCCCGGCGCCACCATCGATCTCACCGTCAACGACGATTAGGCCCCCGAGCGGTGAGGCGGTCCCTCAGGGCAGGTTCCAGAAGTTCCCCGACATCGCCAGCATCGAGAGCACCCCCCACGACGCGTGGTAGTAGGTGTAGAGGCCATTGATGCTCATCTTGGATGGATCGGTGCTCAGCAAATCCAGAGCCTGGTACACGTAACCCGTGAAGTCCGCGTGGCCCCCCACCATCGCACCGACCCCGGCCGGGCCAAGCAGTGACATGCCCGCCGAGCCAGTCCCGTCGGCCCCCGCCGTGGTGTAGGTCGCCTTGAGCGCTCCGAGGGTCGCCAGGCTGGTCACCTTGCCCGCGAAGAAGGCCGTGAGCTTGTCGAGGTAGGCCTTGGCGCGGGGCTCGCCGTTCTCACAGTAGTCGTGGGCGATCCGCCACGGCGTTCGCGACGCGTCGAATCCGAAGATCGGCCCTGTGGTGTCATTGTTGGGGCCGTTGACCCCGGCACCGGAGGCGTTGGACCAGTTCGGGACCAGCCCATAGGCTCCGCTGGCCTTTTGCAGGATCGTGTAGCTCGAATCCACGACCGCCATCCAGTCGTGGCTGGTGACCTTGGCGAAGACGCGGTAGTACGCCGGTGCGAAGTACGAAGGGTCGGTCTGACCGGAGCCGCCGAAGTTCTCGCCCGGCTTGAGGACGTTCCCGCCGCCCTGGTCGATCTCCTTGCTCCAGATGTTCTCGATGAGCTTGACGGCGTCGGTCTTGTAGGTGCCACCACCCCACTGTGTAGCGGCCTGCAGCAGCGCCCAGGCCATGTCCTCGTCACCGTCGGTGGCGCTACCGTTGCCGATCACGTTGCCGCCGGCGCCGATCTGCCAGTTCATGAGCCCGCTGCCATCGAACTTGCTCTGTGCGTAGGCCCACAGCGCATCGAACATGGGGCGGTCATTCATGTACACGCCGATCACCATCCCGTATCCGATCCCCTCGGACACGGTGTCGTTGGCGTTTTCAGGGCGAATCACCCTGCCCGTCTGCCCCTGGGGCTGAAAGAACTTGGCTTTCCAGTTGAGGTACATGGTCGCCATGGTGTCCGTGTCGTACGGCGGATACGTGCAGTTGGCGAAGAGGTGCCCCTGCGGAAAGGGGTACTTGGCTCCAGCGCTGTTGAAGGCATAGGAGCCTGGCGCCTTCGTGACGGTCGTTCCACCGGAGGCGGAGGCCATCGCTCCGCCGGTGCCGGTCGCGCCCCCTGAGCCCGTCATCGACGCGCCACCAGAGCCGGTCGGCTGCCCCGTTCCCCCCGGAGCCCCGGACGCGGGATCCTTGGCGCAGGAAAAGATCAGGCCGACGAGGCCGATGACGACGTAGGGAGCTCGGCCTTTGGCGGATGGCAACGGCTGGGTCGAGACGAGAGATCGCGTTGGGGGGGGGCGCAAGGCTCTCACGATACCATCGGGGGGCCGGTGTTCCGTCCCATTCGGAGCACGACCTTGACGGTGGGAATTGCGGTGCGGATACTAGCCGGAATCGCGCCGGAAAAACGACGCGGCGGGCGGAAGTCTTCCATGCCTGCCCGTTCTTTCCACCCCCCAATGAAGTGAGGACTGGTTCAATGAAAAATGGCTCCACCGTTATTCTTCTAGCTTTGTGCGCATCGACCCTGGCCGTGGCGGCCTGTTCCTCTGATACGCCCGCAAAATCTGGTACTGGAGGATCGAGCGGTTCCCAGACCGGCACCGGTGGCAGCTCGTCCTCGGCGGTCGGGGTGGCTTTGACGCCCGATATGACCGGCTGGGTCGACAAGGCGTCGAACACCCTGGGCGTCCAGGGGGCCTGGTACACGTACAGCGATGCAACCGGCGTCGCCAGCTGCACCGGGACCGGCAAGCACATGGCCTCCGAATGCTCGATGATCACCATGCCACCCGCCAGCGCCACCGGCTTCCCCAACACGGGTGGGGTCATGTGCACGGCTGGCTCGGTCGAGATGGTCATCGGAACGCCCCCCGACTACTCGAACATGTGGGGAGCCGGCATCGGCCTCGACCTCGCCTCCTCGGGAGGTGCGCTCAGTACCAAGGGAGAGTTCGACGCCAGCAAGCTCAAGGGGATCTCGTTCGACATCGACACGGTTCCAGGACCTGGTCTGCGCGTCGAGTTCCCGTCGGCGGCGACCGACGCCGGAACCGCGGGAGGAGACTACTGGGGAGCAACCGCTTCTTATCCCAACTCGCCGGTCATGAAGGGCACGAACACCGTCCTGTGGTCGGCCATCGCAGGGCCGATGGGCCACATGTTCACCCCGGCCCACATCGAGAGCATCCAGTTCCACGTCCCGACCACCCTCTCGGCTGGCGGCTCCTACAGCTTCTGCATCAGCAACCTCAAGATGCTGATGTAGCATCCGCGCTCGCCCGTCTCCCTGGAAGGGCCCACTGCCAGACCATCGGCATTGGGCCTTTCGTCTTTGGGGGCCGGGGTTCCGCCTCAGGGCTTGGTGTAGTCGAGGAAGTTTCCGGACATCATCTGCATGGTGAGGACCCGCAGGGTGTCCTTGAAGTAGTCGTTGGCCGTGTTGCTGACGCCGTAGTTGAATGCGCCGTCGAGCAGGGTCGGGAAGCCCTCCATGGCCGCGGCTCCCGCGGTGCCGATGAAGGCCATGTTCTTGTCGCCGCTGCCCTTCGAGGTTCCGCTCAGGGTGTAGCCGTCGGCGATGTTGTTCGCCCCGACCCCGTTGAAGAAGGCCCCGACCTTCATGAGGTAGGCTTTCGCGCGCGGCTCGTCGTTGAAGCAGTAGTCGAGGGCGATCCGCCAGGGCGTCCGACAGGCGTCGTAGCTGTAGGTTCCCGAATCGAACTTGCCCATGAGCAGACCCTGGTTGAGGCTATACGTGTTGGTCGTCCAGTCGGGGACGAGACCATCGGTGCCTGAGATCGCGTCGAGGGCATCGTAGTTCCGCTTGAGAACGGTCGTCGACCAGTACGTGTCGTCCGTTGCCGTCGCGAACACGCGGAAGTAGGCAGGGGCAAAGTAGCTGATGTTGACCATCGTCGTCGCACCCCAGTTGTCTCCGGGCCGGAGCAAGCCGTCCGAGCCGAGCGAGTAGGTCCGAATGGCGAAGATCAGCTTCTTGGCGGCGTCGAGGTACGCGGTCTGGGACCATTGCTCCGAGGCCATGATGAGGGCCCAGGCCATGTCGAGATCGCCGTCGCTGGCGGAGCCCATCTGCAGGATGCCGCCGCCCGACGAGATCTGCCAGTTCATGAGGCCGTGGGCGTCGAAGTGGGACTGGCCGTAGGTCCACAGGCCGTCGAAGGTCGCGCGATCGCCCATGTAGACCGCGGCGATCATGCCGTAGCCGATGCCCTCGGAGACGGTATCGTCGCTGTTGTTGTTGCGCCGGACCCGCAGGCCACCGCCGGCCCCCGAGGAGGTGACGTAGGTGGACTTCCAGGCGTTGTAGGCGGCCTGCACGTCGCCCGAGGCGTTGGCCACGGTGGTGAGCATGCAGCTTCCTGGCTTCTTGTTCTGCGGGAACGGGTGGCCGCCCATCCCGAGGAGCAACGTGGTTCCCGCGCCGCCGGTGCCCGGGGGGACGCCCGCGCCGCCGGTGCCGCTCGACGGGGCGGCGCCTCCGGTCCCTGCGGGGGCGGCGCCACCAGAGCCACCCCCCATCATCTTGGGATTGGCGGCGCACGCCGCGACCAGACTACAGGCTGCGAGCGCGATGAGAGCGGCGGGCCCGCGACCGCGGCGGCGGGCTACCACCACATCGTGCCCGAGATGGCCAGCACGTCCGGATCGGCCTTGGCCACCCACTCGTACGGGAAGACCGGGTAGGCTTCCGAGCCGAGGAAGTAGTGCTGGTACATCACGGTGATGGCCTCGTGGGTCACGAAGGCCGTCTTGAAGACCAGACGCGGTGAGAAGATCTTGAAGTTGGCCTGGCTGCCGAACTCCACCGCGTCGAGATCGGGCTCGACCACGTCGAAGCGCCCGCCGATGCCGAACCAGTCGAGCGGGGTGTAGATGAGGTCGGCGCCGAACTTGAGCTTCTTGGTGGTCATGGTGTGGGAGTTCAGAGGCGGGCTGTTGACCATGGTGAACATCCCGAACAGCGTGACCGCCAGATCCGGGCCGTCGCCCCAGAAGGCGGCCGGCCGACGGGCCCAGCCGCCGAAGCTGAAGGTGTACTGCGCCGACACGGTGTCGATCTTGCCGGACTCGTTCTGCGGCCCGAGGTATTCGCCGGTGTGGAAGTTGTAGTTCCGGCCGAAGTAGCTCTGCTTCATCGACCAGCCGCTGTTCGAGTTCAGGACCTCGACCGAGTCGGCCAGCGCGTTGATGTTCTTGGCGTCCATGTGCGAGAAGCCGACGTAGCCGTCGCCCCAGTACCCACCGTTGAGGCGGACCTCGCCCCCGGCGATGAGCAGGCTACCCGTGGTCGGCCCCATGGCGCGCGGGGTCTTGTCCGTGACGTTCTTGATGTTCGAATTTTGCATGTCCCAGTTGTCGTCCGGGGTCCAGGTGTAAAGGAGGTGCGCCCCGAAGCTCCACATCTTGCTCGCCAGGCCCACGTGGCCGTGCGCGAGGAAGGTGGAGCCCTGCGGCGTGGGCCCCGACGTCGGGAGGTACTCCAGCTCGCGGTTCGTGCGGGAGACGGGGTCGGCCCAGGGCATACCGGGCATGGCCAGAGGAGCAGACTTCGCCAGCTGGTAGAGCTGGTTGTTGGTGAAGGGGATGATCTCGATCTTCGATCCGATGCCGGCCTCGGTGCTGAGCCCCCACTCGCTGCCGGTGTCGATGTTCGCCGTCCCGGTGATGCCGGAGACGTGCGTGCGGCCGAAGACGTAGGTCTCGTACATGCCGCCGTCGTACTTGCCGGCGGTACCATAGCGGTTCTGGAAGGTCCCGACGTTCCACACCAGGCCCCCGAAGCGTCCGAGGGCCTCGGGGAAGTTGAGGGTGATGAAGGCCTGATCGATGCCCTGCTGCGCCTGAAGGTCGCGGTAGCCGCCCGAGGTCTGGGAGTAGCCATCCACGATCACGGTCATCATCGCCCGGGAGTTGCCGTAGGAGAAGTTGAGCTGCGACCAAGGTCCCGGGATGGTGTTGGTGTACTGCCAGTCGATGTAGCTGGAGCCAGGGACACGCGGCACGCTGTGCAGCTGCGTGCCAGAGGTGACCGGAGTCGGGGCCTGTCCCAGAATCTCGCTCGACGTCGTGGGCGGCCCGAAGCTCACCCGCATGGGGCCGCGCAGGTAGCCATGGAAGCTGAACTTCCACTCGTCCGCCGAGCCCGCGCTGACGGTCGGCGTGAGGGACTCCGCCTCCTTCTCGGTGAGGTTGGTGCCACCGCCGAGCTGCGGGGTGTTGGGAGACAGTCCCACGCCACCGCCGACGGGGCCCTTGGGCTTGGCCGGCTGGTCCGGCAGGAGCGCGGCTCCCGCTGGCTCGGCGTCGGCTGCCTGCACCCGGCCCGCCGATCCCGCGAGCGAGGCCGCCAGCACGACCATCGCCGACACCGTCGAGAGGCGGCAGCGCGCGCGCTCGCGAAGGCAGGTTGCGTTGCCTCGCGCTCCGTCGCAGGAGGGACGGTCTCGGGACAGGAGCAGATTCGTTTTCATTCGTGCCTCTTCGGGATGGAGGTGGGGGGGAACGAAACCGGGCATGCGGACCGGACGGGGTTGACGGAGGCCCACCGTCGGGCAGCGCAGGAAGCCGCCACGACGCGCGCCAGTCGAGGTGATCTTCGGAGGTGAATCGGCTCGCAAGTTCACCCAAAGCCAGGTTGGTGTCAAGGGAATCGAGCCCCTCCTGGAGGAGTCTCGGCGGTCGGCCCGACCTGTCTCCAGAGCCTCCGCGTGGCTCACCTTTTTTGTAATGATGCTGCCCGTCTGGCCGAGGGCGTCCGACGCTTGACTCGGTCGTCTGTTCACGGATATCTACGCTCGGTCACCCAACGCTTCGCCCCCCGGAGAAAGCCCATGACGCTCAGTCCGACGCTCAAATCGCCCCTGCTCGTCGCCCTCGTGTTCCCTGTCTGTCTGGCCGCGGCGGCCTGTGTGGCCCCCGGCGCACAGGTCTCGAGCGGTGGCTCGGCCGCGCTCAAATCTTGCGGGCCCGTGGGCCTCATCGACGACTTCGAGGACAACAACAACCAGAACAACGTCGCCGACAACCGCGGGGGCTACTGGTACACCTACGTCGACAAGGTCGGCTCGACGGTGTGGCCGGAGGCGGGTGAGGCCGGCGGAACCTTCACACCATCCGAGGGCGGCCACAACTCGAAGTATGCGGGCGAGGTCAAGGGCAAGATCGGCACCGCGGCCATCGTGTTCGGCGCGCTCGGGATGAACTTCACCGACCCCAAGGGCGCCTACGACGCCTCGAAGTACGAGGGAGTGACCTTCTTCGCCAAGCGGGCCCCCAACACCACCGGCAACGTGCGCCTCAAGGTGCCGGACATCAGCACCGATCAGGAAGGCGGCATCTGCACCGAGTGCTTCAACGACTTCGGCACCGACCTGAACCTGACCGAGCAGTGGCAACGCTTCGTCATCCCCTTCCACGACATGAAGCAGATGGAGGGCTGGGGAGCCCCGCGCCGAGCGCACATCGACTCGACCAAGCTCTTCGGCATGCAGTGGCAGACCCAGGTCCAGGGCGCGGACTACGACTTCTCGATCGACGACGTGTCGTTCATCTGCAAGGGGTGACGGAGCGCGGGGAGGGGCGACCCCTCCCCGCGGGCCCCTCCCGACGGAACGACGAGAGCGAAACCGGATCTGCTTTGCGGGTGCTTTCTCCGGCGGGCAAAGCCCACCTCCGATGATCCGATCCAAGGACCTCTGCTCGGGGCTCTCGTCGTTGTCCCTCCGTCTTAGCCTGAAGCCGAGCCCGCTTTCCGCTTCATCCCCTCTCCCCGCGGAGCCGGGAGAGGGTCAGGGAGAGGGGACCCATTGCAAACAGTGAATCGCGAAAGGCGGAGATGATGTCGAACGCCAGTCAGGTTTCGAAGCCGGGTCGGGCGCCAGGCTTCTGGGTCCCGAGCGCGTATCTGGCCGAGGGGATTCCCTTCGCGATGGCCGTGTGGGTCACGGGGACCATGTTCAAGAACCTCGGGCACACCGACAGCGAGACCGCCCTCGTCACGGGGACCATCGGGATCGCCTGGTCACTCAAGCCCTTCTGGGCGGCCTTCCTCGACATGTTCAAGTCGAAGAAGTTCTTCGTGGTGGCGACCGAGATCATCATGGCGATCATCATCGCGGGCATGGCCGCCGCCCTCCGACTCCCGAGCTACTTTCGTATCATCGCCGGGCTGCTGTGGCTGCTGGCCTTCTCGTCGGCCACCCAGGACATCTGCGTGGACGGCATCTACATCACCGCGCTCGATCGCCGGCGGCAGGCTGCCTGGATGGGCCTGCAGTCGGGGTGCTGGAACCTCGGCCGGATGTTCGCCACCAGCGCCATCGTGGGCCTCGCGAGCTTCCTGATGAGCTCGGGGACCGACCCCCGGGCGGCCTGGTCGTTGGCGCTCGGCGCCGCGGCCGCCTTCCTCGCCGGTCTCGCCATCTACCATTCCTTCGTGCTGCCGGAGGGACGGGTCGCACGCCGGCCGGAGAACGCGGCCGAGGTCGTCGCGACCTTCGGAGAGGCGGTGCGCGCCTTCTTCAAGAAGAAGTCGATCTGGGGAATGTTGCTCTTCGTGTTCCTCTACCGCAGCGGCGAGGGCCTCTTGCTGGTCGAGGCGCCCCTCTTCATGCAGGCCTCGCTGGCCCAGGGGGGCCTCGGGCTGTCGCTGGCCCAGAAGTCGGTGATCGACGGCGCGGTGGGGACCATCGTCAGCGTGCTCGGGGGCCTGGCGGGTGGCCTCTTCGTCTCGCGCATCGGGCTGCGGCGCGGGCTCCTTTACCTGGCGCTGTGCATGAACATCCCGCACCTCTGCTACATCGCCCTCAGCCAGATGGTCACGCCGACCAACCCCCTGCCCCTCCCCGTCATCTACGCCCTCGTGAGCGTGGAGAAGTTCGGCTACAACTTCGGGTTCGTGGGCAACATGCTGTACATGATGCAGCAGATCGCGCCCGGGCGATTCAAGATGACCCACTACGCCTTCGCGACCGCCTTCATGAACCTGGTGCTGGTGCCGACCCAGTCGCTGAGCGGGATGATCGCAGACCGGCTCGGCTACCGCAATTTCTTCATCTTCGTGCTGGTGGCATCCATCCCCAGCATCATCGCCGCCTGGCGCGCGCCGTTCCCGAACGCCCCCGACTCGGAGGTCGACGAGGATCCGGAGGACCGGGTGTCGGCGGCCGTCCGCGCCAGCGAGATGGAGAGCGCCGCCCGGCCCTGACCTCGACCTACTCGAGCTCGTTGGTCACGATGGCCGCGCGGCTGCCCGAAACGTCGCCGTTGGCGTCGATGGCGCCGACGCGCTTGAAGTTTGACGTGACGCCGTTGCAGTCGAGATCCCCGGTGGTCTCGGCGGTGAAGGTGGAGGCGGCGCCGGTGCCGGCCGAGGTGTACTTGGGCTTGTAGAGGAAGGGATCGGGCAGCGAGAAGCCGAGGGCCACCCAGCTGGCGCTCTGCCACTCGGTGCCGCCACCCGGGCACTTGCCGTTGGCCTGGCAGGCGCACTCCAGCCCCGGGACGTTGGCCACGCTGGCCGGGAACTGCTTGGGGATCGCCACGCCGTTCGCATCCAGGTGGTCGGCCTCGAAGTAGGACACCGAGCCGGCCCACATCTTGTTCAGGTGACCGGCCGCCTCGGCGGTCTTGGCGCGCTTGATGTACTTGGTGAACGCCGGGATGGCCACGGCCGCCAGGATTCCGATGATCGCGACGACGATCATGAGCTCGACCAGCGTGAATCCTGCGTTGCGTTTCCGGGAGCGAAGCATGTAGTCCTCCAGCGTGGGTCCGTGTCGCGTGTCCTCGTCGGCATCGACGGAAGGCGGAGGCGTCTTGAGATGGCGGCAGGTAGGCCAGCGGCCGGCTCGGCGACCTCTCACTTGCCTTCTCATTTGCCTTCTCTCACTTGCCTTCGTTGAAGGCGCGCAGGGCGGGAGAGGTGTTCGAGATCCCGAGGATGGTGACGTCGGCGGGGTAGCCGGCCGGGCCGTTCAGGTTGCAGGCGGCGAGCGCGTAGAACCAGGCGGCGGCGGTCCCGGAGACCAGCTTGGCGCCATAGGTGGCGGCCGCCGGGATGGCCTGACCGCCGCCTCCCGCGTTGGTCATGTAGGTGCAGTAGAGGGAGGTGTCCCTCGGGCTCACCCCCACGGTCCTCCAGGCGGCCGGCCAGGCCGCGCTGCTGGCCACGCTGACGGCGGTTCCCGCCGAGTCGAAGCTCACGGCGCTCGGGTTCGTCGGGTAGTAGGCGCTGGCCGGCTCGTCGGGGCTCGGCTGGGTCAGGTTGTTGTCGGCCCGCAGCGGCAGGAAGGTCCCGAACTCCATCCGGTAGGTCTGTTCCTTGCTGTTCATCTCGGCCAGCATGGCCACCGCCTCGGTGGTGCGAGCCTTGGCGATCCACCGACGGAAGCCGAAGCCCCCAAGGGCGGCCAGAAGCCCGATGATGGCGACGACGATCATGAGCTCGACCAGCGTGAACCCTGCGCGCGCCCGCCCGGCCGTGGAGGCAAGCGAGCCGTGGTGCGCCACTCCGGCGCCGCTTCGGTGTGTGTCCATGACCGCCTCGTCGGCAGAAAGGCGCGGCGACTCAAACATGACGCGTGAAGTGGGCGATGACCTCGACGTGGTGGGTGTGGGGCATCAGATCGAGGGCGAGCGCATGGGTCAGTCGAAAGCCCGCCGCCTGCAGGCGGCGGGCGTCCCGGCCGAGCGTCTGGGGATCGCACGACACGTAGACGATCTGCGCCCGGGCCCGGACCGCCGCCGCGAAGGCCACCGCATCGAGCCCCCCGCGCGGAGGGTCGACGAACACCGTGTCCGGGGCCGCGCCCAGCATCGTCGAGGCCAGCGCCCCCGCGTCGAGCCACCGGGCCGCGGGCGCATTCAACCGGCCGCGCGCGACGGCGTCGCGATCGCCGTCGTGGGCGACGACCACCCCCGCCCTGGCGCAGAGGTGCCGCGTGAAGTTACCCGAGCCGGCGTAGAGCTCGAGGACGGAGCCGGGATCCGGTCCCACCGCGCCGAGGGCAGCCTCGACCAGCGCCGCGTTCGCCGCCCGGCCCACCTGCGAGAACCCCCCGGCGGGGATGCGCAGCGGGGGGCTCCCCGGCTCCGCGACGTCGACCGCCGCCTCCCCGGCCGCGCAGCCTCGCCGAGTGGCCGTGACCGTGACCGTGACCGCGACCACACCCACCACCCCGTATGGCCGCAGGGCCTCGAGCCACCTCGAGCCGTCCGGCGCGGCAACCGGCGCCGACATGTGGCTTCCGTTGCCTCCTCCGCCACCGGTGCCTCCACCGTGACCGTGACGGTCACCGTCCGCGGCGAGCTGCACCCGCAGGTGCACGCCGGCGCGTCCCGCCTGCAGATCGAGCTCGCTTCCCGGCGGCAACCACCCGGCGACGCCCAGGGAGCGGAGGCCTGCCAGCGCGGCGGCGAGCGGCGGCGCGAGGAGCAGGCAGCGAGGCACGTCGACCACCTGATGGCTGCGGCGCGCCCGAAACCCGATCTCACCGCCCGCGCCCACCAGCACGCGGGCGCGCTCGCGGTAGCCGGCCCCTTCGGGCGTGGGCGCGCGAAGCTCCAGGTCCACCTCCGGGTATTCGAGCGCCCGCGCCACGATCTGGCGCTTGCTCGAGCGCTGCGCCTCGAGCGCGACGTGCTGCCACTGGCAGCCGCCGCAGGTCCCGAAGAGCGGACAGGGCGGCGCCACGCGCACGGCAGCCGGCGGCGAGACGATCGCCTCGAGCTCGCCCCAGGCGACCCGGGCCTTCTGCCGCGTGAGGCGCGCCCGAACCGTCTCGCCGGGCGCGGCCAGCGGCACGAAGATGGCCCGACCGTCCCCCGGGCCCGGCTCTGTCGAGGGGCGTGTCGCTCCGTCCCGCGCCTCGACCACGGCGCTCTGCTGGCGCCCGACCGCGTCCCCGCCGGGCGCGAGCCCGTCGATCCGCACGAGGACGAGCCCCCCCGTCGCTTGCCCCTGCCCTTCGCGCGTGGCGCCGACGCGTGGGCGTGACCTCGGGTGGTTCATCGGCGGCACTGTAGCCGCTGACCGCGACCTCGGCCATCGGCCACGCGACGTGCGACGCGCGACCTGACCGGGCCTGGACGCGCTTTTTGGCGCTTTGTCCGAGGCCAGGGTAAAACCAACGGGCGCGTTGCTCGCTGCCGACGCCGACGAGGTGCCCCCATGAACAAGATCGTCGCAACCGCCGACCAGGCCGTCGCAGACATCGCCGATGGCGCGGTGGTGATGGCGGGCGGCTTCGGGCTGTGCGGGATCCCCGAGAACCTGCTCGCCGCGCTCCACCGCCTCGGCAGCCGAAACCTCGGCGTCATCTCGAACAACTGCGGCATCGACGGCAAGGGGCTCGGCGTGTTGCTCGAGGCCGGCCAGATCCGTCGCATCACCGCCAGCTACGTCGGGGAGAACCACACCTTCGAGCGCATGTTCCTCGACGGCAAGCTGGAGGTCGAGCTCTGTCCCCAGGGCACCCTGGCCGAGCGGATCCGCGCCGGCGGCGCCGGCATCCCCGCCTTCTTCACCGCCACCGGCTACGGGACCGCCGTCGCCGAGGGCAAGGAGATCCGGAGCTTCGATGGCAGGCCCTACGTGATGGAGACGGCCTTGCGGGCCGACTTCGCGCTGGTCAAGGCCTGGAAGGGCGACCGCTACGGCAACCTCGTGTACCGCAAGACCACCCGCAACTTCAACCCGATGATGGCCACCGCCGCGCGGATCACCATCGCCGAGGTCGAGCAACTGGTCGAGGTCGGCACCCTGGATCCGGACGCGATCCACACCCCCGGGATCTACGTCAAGCGCATCGTGCTCGGGGCCCGCTACGAGAAGGCCATCGAGCAACGAACGGTGCGCAAGCGGCCGGCGACGGCCGAGCTGCCGCCGGGGTCCGCGGCCGCGCGCCGGGAGCCAGCCTGATGCCACCGCTCTCTCGCGACCAGATCGCCCGGCGCGCCGCCCAGGAGCTGCGCGACGGCATGTACGTCAACCTCGGCATCGGGATGCCGACCCTGGTCGCGAACTTCGTTCCACCCGGAATGACCATCATGTTGCAGTCGGAGAACGGCCTGCTCGGCATCGGCCCCTTCCCGCTCGAGGGCGAGGAGGATGCCGATCTGATCAACGCCGGCAAGCAAACCGTCACCGAGATCCCCGGTAGCGCGTACTTCTCGTCGGCCGAGTCCTTCGCCATGATCCGCGGCGGGCACATCGACTGCGCGATCCTCGGCGCCATGCAGGTCGCCGAGAACGGCGATCTCGCCAACTGGATGATCCCAGGGAAGCTGGTGAAGGGCATGGGCGGCGCGATGGATCTGGTGGCGGCCGCGAGGCGGGTGGTGGTCATGATGGAGCACGTGGCCAAGGGGGACGCCCCGAAGATTCTCCGGCGGTGCACCTTGCCCCTGACCGCGGTCGGCGCGGTTCATCGCATCGTCACCGACCTGGCGGTGCTGGACGTGGGCCCGGCTGGGTTGACGCTGGTCGAGCGGGCCCCGGGGGTCACGGCCGCGGAGATCCAGGCCAGGACCGAGCCGCGGCTGATCCTGCACGGCGAGGTGCCCGAGATGCGTCAGATTGGTTTCTCCGGTGGGCAAGGCCCACCTGTTCCGGGGTGAACCGTGGCGGAAGGTCATCGTCCGGCCGATCCGAGCTCCCCGGCGCCCGGCGCGGTGCCGGCCCCGACGCCGGCAGGCCCCACCGCCGCGGCCGCGACGCCGGTCGAGACCACGTCCGGCATTCCGCTCGCGATCGTCTACGGTCCCCCTTCCGTCCGGACCGGCGACGGCGCGGCCGAGGCCGAGGCCGCGGCCGAGGCCGTCGCGCCCCCCGGCACGTTTCCGTACGGACGTGGGATTCACCCCACGATGTACCGCGGGCGTCCCTGGACCATGCGCCAGTACGCCGGGTTCGGCTCGGCCGAGGAGTCGAACCGCCGCTACCGCTTCCTGCTCGATTCCGGCCAGACCGGGCTCTCGGTGGCCTTCGATCTGCCCACCCAGATGGGCCGCGACTCGGATCACCCGCTCGCCGCGGGCGAGGTGGGGCGCACCGGGGTGGCCATCTGCAGCCTCGACGACATGCAGGTCCTGCTCGACGGTCTGCCGCTCGAGCGGGTGTCCACCTCGATGACCATCAACGCCACGGCGGCGATCCTGCTCTGCCTCTACGTGGCGGTGGCCGACGCCCGCGGGGTGCCGCGCGCCACCCTCTCCGGGACCATCCAGAACGACATCCTCAAGGAGTACATCGCGCGCGGGACCTACATCTTTCCGCCGGCGCCCTCGATGCGCCTGGTGGCCGACACCTTCGCCTTCTGTCGAGACGAGCTGCCCCGCTGGAACACCATCAGCATCAGCGGCTACCACATGCGCGAGGCCGGCAGCGACGCCGTGCAGGAGATCGCCTTCACCCTGGCCAACGCCATCGCCTACGTGGAAGCCGCCCTCGGCGCTGGCCTGGCCATCGACGACTTCGCGCCTCGCCTGTCGTTCTTCTTCAACGCCCACGCGCACCTGCTGGAGGAGATCGCGAAGTTCCGGGCGGCGCGCCGCCTGTGGGCGCACCTCGCGCGCGATCGCTTCGGCGCGCGCGATCCGCGCTCGACGATGCTGCGCTTTCACGCGCAGACAGCAGGGTCGACCCTCACCGCCGCCTCGCCCCTCAACAACGTCGTGCGGACCACGGTCGAGGCCCTCGCCGCCATCCTCGGCGGCGCGCAGTCGCTCCACACCAACGCCTTCGACGAGGCCCTGGCGTTGCCCACCGAGGCGTCGGCCCGCCTGGCCCTGCGGACCCAGCAGATCCTGGCGTTCGAATCGGGCGTGGCGGACGTGGCGGATCCCTTCGGCGGCTCCTACGCCATCGAGGCGCTGACCGACGCGATCGAGACCCGCGCCCGCGCCATCCTCCACACCATCGACGAGCTCGGGGGGATGGTTCGCGCCATCGAGGCCGGGTGGCCGCAGCGCGAGATCGAGCGGCGCGCCTACGAGCACCAGCGGGCGCTCGAGGCCGGGACCCGGGTTGTCATCGGGCAGAACCGTTACCAGGATCCTCCCGAGGCGCTTCACGCGGCGGCGCCCCAGCTTCATCGAAGCGACGCCGCGGGGGAGGAGCTCCAGCGGGGCAGACTCGTTCGTCTGCGCGAAACACGAGACCAGGCCGGCGTGGCGAGCGCGCTGGTGGACGTACGAGAGACGGCGCGGGGCTCCGGCAACCTGGTCCCGGTCATCCTGCGTGCGGTGAAGACCCGCGCCACGCTGGGGGAAATTTCCGACTCGCTGCGTGTGGTTTTCGGGGAGCACAGGCCCCCGTAACCGGCCGGTTGCGGCGAAAAATTCTTTACCTGAGCCGAAAATCCCGAGGCGGATTCCTGCTCGTTTCGATTGCGCCGGGGCCGGTGGCGGGGTTACCTTTTGGCGTTCCATTCCAGGGGGAAGCGGATGACGAAATCAGATCTCATAGAGCGGTTGTGTCAGGCGGGTGGGATGCCGCTGGTCCGAGCCGAGTCGATCGTGAACACCATCTTCGACTCGATCGAGGCGGCCCTCAAGAAGGGGGAGCGCACCGAGATCCGAGGCTTCGGCAGTTTCGAGGTCCGCGCCTATGGTGAGTACGCCGGGCGAAATCCGCGCAGCGGAACCACCGTGCTCGTCAAGGCCAAGCGCTTGCCCTTCTTCAAGACCGGCAAGGAGCTGAAGGACCGCATCAACGCCTCGGCCCACCTCAAGAACACCGCCCGCCGCGGCCCCCTCGCGGCTCCCACCTTGCCGGCGCTCGCCGCTTCTGGGCACGCCTCGGGGCTCGTCACCCAGCCGAGCTCGGTCCCCTCGGTGGCAGCCGCCGTGGCGTCCACCGACGAGGCCGCCTCCCTCTCCGGTTACTCGCGCGCCGTCGCGCGGTAGAGGCGCACCATGCGGAGGGGCGCCGCGAGCAGGTGGCGCACGAAGACGCCGAGCAACGCCCCCACCCGATCGGCGAGCACCAGGGAGCCGCACACCCGCGCGGCATAGAGCGCCCGCGCCCGCGTGTCGAACAGGGCGAGCGGCAGCCAGAAGTGAAAGCCGCGGCGCGCGTAGAGGCGGGAGGCGATCTTGCCGTCGAGCGACAGCTCCCGCCCGACGATCGCGCGCGCGATGGCCGACCGGTAGCCGGTGAACGAATAGTCGTTCCGATCGAGGGCCCGGGCGATCTCCGCGGCGGCGATCGCGCCGTGCTCGAGGCCGACGGCGATCCCTTCTCCGGTGAGCGCGTCGATGCCGGCGGCGTCGCCCACGCACAGGACGTGGGGACCCGCGATGCGGGCCCGGGGATGGTAGGGCCACGCCGGCCAGCCTCGTGCGGTGCTCGGCAGCCGCACGCCATGGCGGGCCAGGGTGTCGGCGAGCAGGCGCTGGAGCTCGGCGCCACCGAGACGCCGCGACGGGTAGTGCATGACGCCGACGTTCAGGCGGGCGCCGTCGACCGGGAAGAGCCAGACATAGCCGCGCAGCCCGTCCCGCATGGGTGAGAAGTCGTAGATCATGCGCGCTGGCGCCGGGGACGGGAGGGTCACCTCGTGCTTGAAGAGCCGCAAGGGCCGCGGCGGCGCGTGGGGATCCCCCTCGACCAGGCTCTGGCGAATCCGGCTCCCCGCACCGTCGGCGGCGACCAGCACGCGCGCGTCGAGCTGCCGGCCGGCCGAGGTCGTGACCGTGACACTCCCGCTCGCGGGATCGACCCGGTGCTGCACCACCGACTCGCCCTCCACCACCTCGACGCCGAGGTCCCGGGCCTGGCGCACCAGATCGGCATCGAACTCCGCGCGCCGGATGATGTCGACGGGGCGCTCGAGCGCGACGGTCTGGCGGGCCTGGCCATAGACGATCTCACCGGTCCGGCATGGGATCGCGGGAACCCGGACCTCGAGGCCGAGCGAGGTCAGCGCCGCGTGCGCGTGTCCGGTCAGCCCTCCCCCGCAGGGCTTCTCCCGGGGGAAGCGCGCGCGATCGAGGCACAGTAGACGCCCCCTCGCCGCCAGCTCCGGGCGCTGGCGCAGCAGGGCCACGGCCGTCGCGACGCCGGCTGGTCCGGCGCCCGAAATCACGACGTCGAACGCGCGAGGCCCCATGGGGGCTCCTTCTACTACAGGTTCGGCTTGGCCGAGACCTTGCCGCGGACGGTGATGTCGACGCTGCCGGTGGGTGTGGAGTCGCCCCCGCGGATCACCACGGTGGCCCGACCGAGGAACTGGAAGGGCGTCCCGAAGTGGTAAGCGTAGCTGGAGAAGGTGGCGCCGGCGTCCGGCTCGAGCATCACGTTGGCGCCCGTGAGGTTGGCGGCGGCCGGCGTCGCGGGGACGGTCCCGAACTTGTGCGCCTGGGGATCGCTCGTCGAGGTCACCCCGGCGGGGGCGAGAAAGAGCACCACCGGAGGCAGCTCCCGGTTGAGGGTGCTGGTCACGTCGTACTGGATCTGGCTGATCGAGACGTTGGCCAGCGACTGGCTGGATCCGAAGCTCGCGAGCTGCGGCACCTGCATCTTGAGATCGATGGTCTGCGGGGGCGTCTCGACCGGGATGCTGACCGCGCAGGTGCTGGGCGGCGCGGTGGTGTCGCAGATGAGCGCGGGGTTGGTCGCGCAATCGTACCCGACGAGCTGCTGGGCGAGCGTGCAGCAAATGTCGGATGACGTACAGGGGATGCTGGGTAAGGTCCCCGCGGGCAGCTTCCAGACGGCGGTGTCGAACACGTAGTGGCGCGCCGGCAAGTCGAAGGAGATCGACGCGATATCCGAGCTCAAGATCCCGCAGCCCGAGGTCGCGACGCCAAGAGCCCCGAGGCCGAGGGCGAGGCCGAGGCCGAGCACCAGGCCGCCCACCATGCGAGGTCCGACCCGGGCGCGCCAGCCGGCGGCTCGGCCATCAGGCCTGCCGCACCCCCTCGAGGCTGCGGAAGGACGAACCTCGGAACGGTACCCGGGGGCACGCTCGGATCTCATGGTCGTTAGTATTCATCATGAACGGCGGCCATTAAACCTTCGGCGACCTCAATCGCGCTTCGTCGCCGCTCCGCCACGTCGTCGAGCATCCCGAGCACGTCGGGACCGCCGGCGTCGAGCCGGGCCTCGAGCTCGGCCGCCAGCCGCCGGGTGGCGCAGAGGACGATCGCGTCGCGCGCGCCCCGTCGCCGGCGCGCGGCGCGCAGCGGCACCCGGGCGGCCCCCGCCGCCTCGATGGCCGCCGCCAGCGCCGGGATCCCGTCCCCAGCCAGGGCCCGGGTCTCGAGGATCGGGACCTCGGGGGCCAACTCGGCGCCGGCATGGGCGGCGGCGGCGGCACCGGCGTGGGCATGGCCCGCGGCGCGGGGCCCGCTCGCGTGCCGGAGCTCGAGCATGGCCCGCAGGTTGGCCACCGCCGCGTCGGCCCCAGGGAGATCGGCCTTGTTCACGACCAGCACGTCCGCGAGCTCGAGCACGCCCGCCTTCATCGCCTGGATGGTGTCCCCGAGCCCGGGCACCAGCACCACCACGGTCACGTCCGCCTCCCGGGTCACGTCCACCTCCGACTGCCCCACCCCGACGGTCTCGACCAGCACCAGCTCGAAGCCACCGCAGCCCAGCACGGCGATGAGGTCGTGCACCACGCGCGCGAGCCCCCCGCTCGCCCCGCGCGAGGCGACGGACCGCACGAACACCCCCGGGTCGGTGGCGTGGCGCTGCATGCGGATGCGGTCGCCGAGGATGGCCCCACCGTGGACCGGGCTGCTCGGGTCGACGGCGATCACGCCGACCGGGCGCGCGTCGCCCGCGTCCTCGCCCGCTCGCCCGCGCCAGTGCCCGAGCAGGGCGTCCACCAGGGTCGACTTCCCGGAGCCCGGGGGACCGGTCAGCCCAACCACCAGGGGACCTTGGCTGGGTGCGGAGAGACCGCACGCGCGGACGAGCTGGCCCAGCTCCGTGACCGCCTCGGGGCGCCCGGCCTCGAGGTCGCGCATGAGCGAAGCCATGGCCGCCGGATCCCGGGCCCGGATGCGCTCGGCGCGCGCGGACAGCGGCGGAAGCGGAGTGTCGCTCACCTGCTCACGGCTCACGGCTCACGCGCTCACTGGCGCCTCAGCCGCCGGACCCCACGCGGTTCGACCACTCCTTCAGGAGCTCGCGGGCAATGACCATCTTCTGCACCTCGTTGGTGCCCTCCCCGATCTCCGCCAGCTTGGCGTCGCGCAGGTATCGCTCCACGTCGAACTCGCGGGTGTAGCCGTAGCCTCCGTGGATCTGGATGGCGTTGCTGCAGGCCCGCATGGTGGCCCGCGCCGCGTAGTACTTCGCGACGGACGATTCGCGCGTGGTGTTGAGGTTCTGCTCCTGCATCCAGGCGGCCCGCCAGACCAGCAGGCGGGCCGCGTCGAGCTCGGTGGCCATGTCGGCGAGCATGACCTGGATCCCCTGGAAATCGGCGATGGGCTTGCCGAACTGGACCCGCTCCCGGGCGTACTTGAGGGCCGCCTCGAAGGCCGCGCGGCCGATCCCCACCGCCCAGGCCCCGATCCCGATCCGGCCCTTGTCGAGGATCTGCAGCGTGTCGAGGAAGCCGCTGTTCTCGGCCCCGAGCCGCTGCTCGTCGGAGACCTCGACCTCCTCCAGCACGAGCTCGGTGGTGTCCGAGGCGTGCAGGCCCATCTTCTCGATGCGCCGTCCGGTGCGAAAGCCAGGCATCCCGCGCTCGATGATGAACGCGGTGAGCCCCTTCTGCCGGCGCTCGGGCGCGGTCGAGGCCAGGACCACGAAGATCTCCCCCACGGAGCCCTGGGTGATGAAGGTCTTGGTCCCCGAGATGACCCACCCCGACCCCTTGCGGACCGCGCGCGCCCGCGCCGCCCCGGCATCGGAGCCCGAGCCCGGCTCGGTCAGGCCCCATCCGCCGAGCACCTCCCCGCGCGCGAGGCGCGGGATGTACTTGCGTCGCTGGGCCTCGTTGCCGGCCAGGAAGAGATGTCCGGTGCACAGCGAGTTGTGCGACGCGACGGTCAAGCCGACCGACGCGTCGGCGCGGGCGATCTCCTCCAGGGCCACCACGTAGTCGGTGAACGACATGCCCGCGCCCCCGTAGTCCTCCGGGATCTGCATGCCGAGCAGGCCGAGCGCGCCCATCGCCGGGATGATCTCGATGGGAAAGTGCTCCTCGCGATCCCAGCGGGCGGCGTGGGGGATGATCTCGCGCGCGCAGAACTCGCGCACGGATCTTTGCAGAACCTGTTGCTCTTCGGAGAGATCGAAGTTCATGGGGGGATCACTCGTGTGGGGTGCGACGGGGTTGGTGAGGAGGAGCCGACCTTGGCGGATCGCGCTCAGGGGGCCTCGTGAGGATCTTGCGATGGGGGCTGACCTTTGGAGGCGGCCGGCGCGAAGATCTGCAGGAAGACGCTCTTGTCGTTGCCGGCGACATGAATGGCGTGCGGCTGCTTCGCGGGGAGGTGAATGGCCTGGTCGGCCGCATAGGGCAACCGCTCGCTGCCGATGTCGAGGTGACCGGCTCCGGAGAGCACGTACAGGATCTCCGCCGAGTCGTCGTGGGCGTGCCGGGGCACCTCCGCCCCGGGCTCGCCCTCGAGCAGGAACATCGAGACCCGGTGACTGCCCCCGTGCGCCGGATCGACGAGGATCCGCTGGCGCACCTTCCCGGTGGCGCCCGGCAGCGGGCGGCCGGCCGCGGTGGCGGCGCTCTCGACCGCGAAGGCGGCGCCGGGCGGCCGCACCGCCTGCCGGGGATCGCGGATGATCTCGAAGGCCGCGCGCCCGCGGGCGTCTGTCGGATCGCGGTACACCCGCTCGGGACCGAGGGGGGCGAAGATCTGGATGAGCTCGACGGAGGCGCTGCGCACCATGTTCTCGATCACGTGCGGCATCCCGGCCGGGATCAGCGCCGCCGTGCCCTCGGTGAGGATCTCCGGGCTCACCCCGCCGGGACCGAGGAGCCGGGCGCGACCCTTCCGGACGAACAGCAGCTCGTCGCCGGGGTGCCGGTGCATGGCGATGCGGTTGGCCGGCGCGAGCGTCAGCAGCGACAGCGAGGCCTGCTGGGCCCGCATGGTGGCCTCGTCAACCAGCACCTTGACCGAGAAGGCTGGCAGGCTCCTGCCGGCACCGCCCTTGGCCCGCGCATGGCCGGGGTGACCGGCGGCCGTGGCGGGACCGCGCTCGGGCGCATCCGCGGCCTTCACCGAGAACTGGGCCATCTGTCCCTCGAAGGCGAGCGGGACCACCACCGTGGAGCCAGCCGCCACCTCGGGGATGACCCACTCGGCGGCGCTGGTGGACAGGCAGGTGAGGAGGACCGGCGAGGTCGCGGTGTGCTCGAGCGGGACGGCCCGGGTCACCTTGCCGCCCTCGCCCACGTCCATCGAGAGCTCGACCTTGCCCGACACGTCGAGGGTGTCGGCGAGGGCCAGCTCGAAGCACCGGTTGACCTCGCCGCCGTGCTTCTCGAGCGTGGCCTGCAAGGCCCGCGAGATGCGCTGCTCCTCGGTCTCGGAGCTGGCCAGCGCGAACGCCGAGGTGGGGCCGGGACCTGGACCCAGGCGCCACCCGGAGGTTGGACCCAGCGCCAGGGTCAGGGCCCCGGCGAGCAGGCCCGCGTGCAGGCGCATCCCCCCGGCCTGCGGGCGCGCGCGTCTCACGCCGCCACGCCTTCCACCCGGGGCCGAAGCTCGCGCTCCACCCAGTCGACGATCTCGCGCGACGAGGCCCCCGGCGTGAAGAGGCGGGCGACCCCATCCGCGAGCAGGCGGGCGGTGTCCTCGGCGGGGATGATCCCGCCCCCGAAGACCACCACGTCTCGGGCTCCGCGCGCGCGCAAGGCAGCGAGGACCGCCGGGAAAACCGTCAGGTGGGCGCCCGACATCACCGAGAGGCCCACCGCGTCCGCGGATTCCTGGACCGCGGTGGCGGCGATCATCTCGGGCGTCTGGTGAAGGCCGGTGTAGATGACCTCGTATCCGGCGTCGGCCAGGATGCGCGCCACGATCTTGGCGCCACGATCGTGCCCGTCGAGGCCCGACTTGGCGATCACGATGCGGAGCATTCGGCGTGGGTGCACGGCCACCTGCCGAGTCTATCGCATGGATCGGGCCCGGGCGATGCCGGGCGCGGTTCACAGGCCGATCGCTGGACGATCTCCGACGGGGCGTGGCCGGATCGGCGGCTATCATGCCCGCGCGCGCCGCGCGCGCCCGCGCGCGGCCGCGAGCCCGCGAGCGCGCGCGGGGTGGCAATTGGATCTGTGGGCAGCTTCGAGGCCACAATGAAGGATCATGGCTGACCCTGTGCGCTCCGCCGGAATCGTCGACGCGGTGGCCGTCGAGGCCCCCCTCCTCGTCACCGATCCCACCACCGGGCTGGTGATCGCCACCGTGCCGGTGGCCGACGCCGCTGCGGTGGACGCGGCCTGGCAGCGGGCGCGCGCGGCGCAACCGGCCTGGGGGGCGCTGTCGCTCCACGAGCGGGCGCGCATGCTGCGGACCCTCGCGCGCCGGATCCGCGACGATGCGCGGCTGACCCACACGCTGGTGGCCGAGAGCGGTAAGCCGCGCTACGAGGCCGAGGCCATCGAGATCTTCTACACGCTGGAGCTGACCCGGGCCCTCACCAGCCGGCGCGCGCGGCGCGCCCTCGGCGACGAGCTGCGGGCCCCGTTCGTCTTCGCCTACAAGCGGGCCAGGGTGGTCAAACATCCGCGCGGGGTGGTGGGCGTGATCGGGCCCTGGAACTGGCCCCTGCTCAACAACTTCGCCGACTGCGTTGCGCCCTTGCTGGCGGGAAACGCGGTCCTGCTCAAGCCGTCGGAGTGGACTCCCCTCACGTCGCTGCGGGTGGCCGAGCTCTGGCGCGAGCTGGCCCTGCCCGACGGGGTCTTCCAGGTCTTGCCTGGGCGGGGCGCGCTCGGCGCGGCGCTCTGCGATCGCTGCGACATGATCTTCTTCACCGGGAGCCAGATGGTCGGCCGTCGGGTGGCGGCCCGCTGCGGCGAGCGCCTGATTCCCGCGGTGATGGAGCTCGGCGGAAAATCGCCCTTCATCGTGCTGGCGGACGCGGACCTGGCGCGGGCGGCCCGGGCGGCCGTGTGGGGCGCGTTCGCGCACAGCGGGCAGGTCTGTGTGCGCCCGGAGCGCGTGCTGGTCGAGGAGTCGGTCGCCGAGCGCTTCGAGGGCCTCTGTCGCGAGCTGGTCCTCGGCCTGCGCCAGGGCACGGGTCCCGACCCCGAGGGCGAGACCGAGATCGACGTGGGCGCGATGACCTTCGCGCCGCAGATGCAGCACGCCGAGGCCCAGGTGGCGGACGCGGTGGCCGGCGGCGCGGTGGTCGTGGCGGGCACCGGGCACCCGATCGCCGGCGAGGCGACGGCCGGGACCGGAGGCGGGGGACCGCGGTTCTTTTCCCCCACCCTGCTCACGCAGGTCCCGGCCGACGCCCGGGTGGCGGTCGAGGAGACCTTCGCCCCGGTGCTGCCGATCGTGCGGGTGCGCGACGCCGAGGAGGCGCTCCGGGTCGCCAACGACTCGCCGCTCGGGCTCTCGGGCAGCGTGTGGACCCGGGATCGCGCCCGCGGGCTGGCGTTCGCCCGCCGCCTGCAGGTCGGCAGCGTGTGTGTCAACGACGTCCTCACCAACTACTTCATCGTCGAGGCCCCGCTCGGAGGCACCAAGGGCAGCGGGCTCGGGGTGCGGCATGGACGAGAGGGCCTGCTCCAGTTCTGCCGGCTCGAGACCATCGTCGAGGACCGCCCCGGGCTCGGCTGGCTGGCGGCGCTGGTCTCGGGGCAGCTCATGTTCCCCTACCGCCGGCGCACCCTGCGCCTCCTGCGCTGGTTGATGCGCCGGGTCTACTGATCTAGTAGGGGGGACCGCCCGGCGCCTTCAGCCTCGTCCCTCTTGGCCCGCGCCTCTCGCGCCTCTGCGTCCCCCCTTGCCCCCGCTGGTCAACGCGGCACAGCCGCGTCGCCCAGCCATGTCGAGGACCGCCTCCCCATACATCCCGGGTCGGCGCGGCCGATGTTGATCTACCGGGGGCGCTGGGGTCGGCGGTGGGAGACGGCCAGGCCCCAGGGCAGTCCGCCAATCGCAATTCGCTTGACGACCCGTCTCGAGGCCACCTCGATGACCGCGAGGTCGTTGGAGGGACCGTTGGCGGTGTAGAGGAAGCGGCCGTCGCCGCTGAGGCCGATCCCCCAGGGACGGGCCCCCACCCCGTCGATGATCGCGGTCTGCTTCCGGGTGTGCACGTCGATGACCGCCACCGATTCACCGCGCCCGGTGGAGACGAAGAGGGTGCGCCCGTCGCGCGAGAGCACCCCACCCATCGGTCGAGGCCCGAGCACCGTCTTGGCCTTGGCGAGCACCGCCACCTGGCCGGCGCGCCGGTTGGTGAGCAGATCCAGCACGGTCACGCTCGGCTGCATCTCGTTCGGCACGAAGGCGGTCCTCCCGTCGGCGGTGACGATGACGTTGCGGGGCCGGGGCCCCACCTCGATGCGGGCGAGCGGTACCAGGGAAGCGGTGTCGACCGCCACCACCACGCTCTCCTCCTCGGAGGTGACGTACACCACCTTGCCGTCGGGGCCCACGGTGACCCCTTCGGGCTCGCGGCCCACCGGGACCCGCGCGACGACCTGGCCGGTCGGCAGGTCCAGCACCGACATCTCGGCGGTCTCCTCGTTCGAGATGAAGATCCGCCGGCCGTCGTGCGAGAGATCGAACGACTCGGGATCCTGTCCGCTTGGATAGACCCGGGCCAGCTTCAGCGGGGGCTCGCCCGCGAGGTCGATCACCCCGATGCCGTCCGCGGCTCGATCGGCGGGTGGCAGCTTGCTCTCGTCCACCCCCGGCCCCCCCTTCGGCGAGCCCGACAGCGCGACGTAGAGCGTGCGCCCGTCGGGCGCCAGCCGGATCCCGCGGGGGCGCTTGCCGACCGCGATGCGGGCAACCACGCTGGCGGACTCGGGATCCACCACCGCCACCTCACCACCGTCCTCGGCGGTGACGTAGATGCGCTCGGCCGCGGCGTGCGACGCGATCCCGTCCGCCGCGCGGGCGGCAAGGCCGCTGGTCAACAGGAGCGCCGCCAGGGCCAGCGCGGGGAGGATCGTCAGTCGAGGAGCAGGAGAGAGGCCGGAGGAGCGGGAACGCGACGGGCGCGGCGACATGGGCCACGCTTACACGCCCGAGACCCCACCTGCAAATTCAGCCTCGGGTCTGTCGGGACCAAGGCCAACGGAACGTCACGGCAGCGCGCTCGCGGTGCGCGCGCCAGCCGGGCCAGCTGCCGGCCCGGCCGCCGACTTGACGTCCGGGTTCGAGCGCGTGCCGGCGGCGCGGCCGAGCCAGGTCCCGAGCGCCGCGATGCCTTCCTGGGGAGGCAGCGCGATCCAGTGCGCCACGATCCACTGGGCGGCGGCGTGCTCCTGGCGCTGGCGAAGCAGGGCTTCGAACGGCTCGAGGACGGGGGTCGCGGCCGAAGCCGTGCCGCCGGCGCCCGCGCTCGCGCTAGCCGGGGAGGCCGATGCGGGGGCTTGAAGCTCTTGCCGCACCTGCGCCGGAAGCTCGGCCGCGAGCTCGGCGAGCTGGGCCCGG
>Ga0265331_10000288_pt1 | contig 55408 bp, 46 predicted proteins | sample 41923metaG_FD_202088 | JGI IMG/M metagenome (GOLD analysis project Ga0265331, IMG submission 202088) | Rhizosphere microbial communities from Carex aquatilis grown in University of Washington, Seatle, WA, United States - 4-19-23 metaG | ecosystem: Host-associated > Plants > Roots > Rhizosphere... | reverse complement strand
GGTGGCGTTGACCATCGACGACGCGCCGATGCCCGATACCACGCCGGTGCTGCTCGACCTTCTCGACCGGCACCGGGCCACCGCCACCTTCTTCCTGTCCGGCTGCCGCATCGCCGATAATCCCGGCTTGGTCGCCGACATCGTGGCGCGCGGCCACGCCGTCTACGCCCACGGCTGGGACCATGTCCGCCTCGACCATGCCGGGCCCGAGCGACTGGTCGCCGACATGGACCGCTGCGAGCGGCTGCTGGCCGGCTTCCGCCCGACGCCGTCGCCCTATCTGGTGCGGCTGCCCTACAACGCCGGCTGGCGCAACCGCGTCGTCCACCGGGCGCTGGCGGATTGGCGGCCGGATTGCCGCATCGTCCATTGGGGACCGTCGACCGAGGACCACCTGATCCCCACCCGCTGCAACGCCGCCGCCGACGTCGAACGCGAATGCGACGCCGAGGTGCGGCGCGTGCTCGCCGACCCGCGCCTGCCGGGCGGCATCCTGCTGATGCACGACCAGCCGATCAACGAGCGCCCCGGCGCCGAATTCAAGCCCGCCGCCACGGCGACGCTGATGCGGCTGCTGCTGGAGGGCCTCGCCGCCGCCGGCCACCCCCTGGTGGCGGTCGATCCGGGGCCGCCGCAACCATGGTGGGCGCGGTGGGCCATGGTGTGGTAGGAAACGGCATGCGCATCCTGCACACCATACCGGGCCGCAACTGGGGCGGCATGGAACATCGCACGCTGGAACAGGTGCGCTGGCTGCACGCCAACGGCCATGCGGTGTGGCTGGCCGCGCCGGCCGACGGCGAGCCGTACCACCGCGCCGAGCGGATGGGCCTGCCGGTGGTGCGGATGAGCTTCGATCCGCCGTGGCGCCCGGCCACCGTCGGCGCGCTGCGCCGTTTCGTCCGCGACAACGGCGTCGAGGTGATCGACGCCCACGTCACCCGCGACGCCAAGGCGGCGATGGCCTGTCTCGACCTGTGCGCGGTGGTGCGGTCGCGCCACGTCAACCAGCCGCTGAAGGCCACCATCATCCGCCGCCTGCAATGGCGCTTCGGCGCCGACCACGTCATCACCGTCGCCGAGGTCACCCGCCGCGACCTAGTCGCCACCGGGTTGGCGGCGGCGGCGCGCTCGACCTCGATCGGCGGCTGGGCCGACGAGGCGTTCTTCCAACTGGCCGATGCCGAAACGACCCGCGCGCGCCTGCGGGCCGAACAGGAATTGGCCGCCGAATCCACCGTGGTGCTGTGCGTCGGCATGCTGCGCCCCGACAAGGGCCAGGACCATCTGATCCGGGCGCTGGGCCTGCTGGCCGGACGCGGCCTGGCGCTGGACTGCCTGCTCGCCGGCTCGGCCACCGCCGAGAGCGCCCCGTACCAGGCCGCCCTCGAACGCCTGGCCGTCGACCAGGGCCTGGGCGGGCGGGTCCGGTTCCTCGGCTACCGAGAGGACGTTTCGAACCTGATGCAGGCCGCCGATCTGGTGGTGATCCCGTCGCTGACCGAGGCGCAGCCGAGGGTGGCGGTGCAGGCTTTCGCCACCGGCCGGCCGGTGGTGGCGACCCGGGTGGGGGGCGTGCCGGAAATCGTCACCGACGGAGTCACCGGCTGGCTGGTGCCGCCCGCCGATCCCTCGGCGCTGGCCGAGGCGATCGGCCGCGCACTGTCCGATTCCGCCGCCGCCGCGACGGTCGCCGCCAACGCCCGGCGCCTGGCCGAGGGCGAGATGCGGTTCGACCACCGCATGGCGCAGACGCTGGCGACCTACCGCACCGCCATGGAACGGGCGCGCCGGCGGGTTTTTCCCCGGTTCCGAGGAGTCGCAGGGTGAGCCCTCCCAGATTGTCGGCCCTGGTGGTCGCCCACAACGAGGAACAGCGGCTGCCCGCCTGCCTCGATCGGCTTCGTTTCGCTGACGAAATCGTCGTCGTGCTGGACAAGTGCAGCGACGGCAGCAAGGGCGTCGCGCTGGCCCACGGGGCGCGCATCGTCGAGGGCAGCTGGGACATCGAGGGCGACCGGCGCAACACCGGCATCCAGGCCTGTTCCGGCGATTGGGTGCTGGAGGTCGACGCCGACGAGCACGTGCCCCCCGCCCTGGCCGAGGAAATCCGCCGGGTGATCGGCACCACCCCCTGGGATTGGCACGAGATCCTGGTCGACAACTATATCGGCGACCGCCTGGTCCGCCACGGCTGGGGCAGTTCCTACGGCAAGGCCGCCTATCCCGGCCTGTTCCGCAAGCAGGCCAAGACCTGGGGCCGCGACCGCGTCCATCCGTCGCTGGTCTGGCGCGGGCGCAAGGGGCCGATGCTGGCCAACCGCATCGACCACTTCGTCGACCGCAACATCTCGGACATGATCCGCCGGCTCGATTCGTATTCCACCGCGCGGGCCCGCGACCTTCGCGACAAGGGCGAGACCTGGGGATGCTTCGCCACCAATCTGCGCCGCATGGTCACCCGCTTCTTCAAGTGCTACGTCCGCCGCAAGGGCTACCGCGAGGGCGGCTACGGCCTGATCATCGCGGTCTGCGCCGCCCTCTACCCGATGCTGTCCCACCTCAAGGCCCGCTACGAAAGGGAGTGAGATGGCGCGCATCGTGATGAGCGACGACGGCATCGTCTTCGACGGCCGCAGTCTGGAGGACGGACCGCTGGGCGGCGCCGAGACCTCGTTCGTCGAAATGGCCCAGGCGCTGGCCGCCCGCGGCCACGACGTGCTGGTGTGCAACCGCTGCGCCCAGCCGCGCGACCACATGGGCGTGCGCTGGCGGCCGCTGGACGAAAGTCCCGACGGCGCCGACCTCTACATCGCCAATCGCGGCGACAAGCTGCTGAAGTTGGTGCCGCGGGCGCGCCGGACCATCTTCTGGATCCACAACCCGGCCGGCTATCTGCTGAAATGGCGCTACCAGTGGAAACTGGCGCGGCGGCGGCCGGCGATCGTGTTCTCGGGGGCCAGCCATGCCGGCACCTATCCCGCCTGGGCCATGGCCGGCGGCCGCGCCATCGTTCCCTACGGCGTCAGCGACGGCTTCCGCCATGCCGAACCGCGCCGGCCGCCGCCGCCGCGGGCGGTGTTCACCTCCAACCCGATGCGCTCGCTCGACTGGCTGCTCGACGCCTGGGCCGGGTCCATCCGCCCGGCGGTGCCGGCCGCCGAACTGCACGTCTTCGCCGGGGCCGCCACCTACGGCACCCTGGGCGCCGCCAAGGCGGCCCGCATGAATCCGGTGCTCGAACGCGCCGCCGCCATGGGGGATTCCGGCGTGGTGCTGCGCGGGCCGGTGCCCAAGGCGCAACTGGTGGGCGAACTGGAACAGGCGCGGGTGCTGCTCTATCGCGGCGACATCGGCGAGACCTTCTGCTCGGCGGTGGCCGAGGCCCAGGCGATGGGGGTGCCGACCGTGGTCGAGGACATCGCCTGCATGGCCGAACGGGTGGTCGACGGCGAGACCGGCTATGTGGTCAGGGGCGCCGCCGCCTTTGCCCAGGCGGGGCTCCGCCTGCTGACCGACGATTCCCTGTGGGAGCGCTTCCACCGCGCCTGCCTGGCCCGCCAGCGGTCGTGGAGCTGGGACGATGCGGCGCGGCAATTCGAGCGGATCGGCGGCATCGGCTAAGACGCGTGAGGGTTATTCCGACTTCAGGTCGTGCTCGTCGCACCACGGCTGCTTGTGGCCCCCGTCGTAGCGGCGGGCGAGGCCGGCGCTCAGCAGGGCATCGGACAGATCCTCGCCGCCGGCGGTGATCACCCGCGCCACCACGCGCTTGCCGTACTTGTCGTAGTTGACGGCTTGCAGGCTGATGTTCTCGTCGCTCAGGCGCGCCTGGACGAATTCCTCCGCCTGGCGCGCCAAGTCGCGCTCGCGGTCGCAATGGGCGCGTTTCTCCGCCGTGTCGATTCCGGCGAGACGGACGTTGGTGACCACGTATTGCCCCAGCCAGATGTGGACGCGCGCCCGGATGGTGTCGCCGTCGATCACCCGCACCACGCGCGCCTGCACAGGTCCGGAAACCGGCCTGTCCTTCCCTTCCCGCTGAACCAGCATTTCCTCGTCATCAGCAATGGCTGGCGCGACGAAGGCGATGAACGTGCAAATTACGACACATGCCAATCGGCGATAACGCTGGATTTTAGTTGTGGCCTTGTGCATGTCGGTCCGCCGCTGTGCATATCGTATTGGATACACCACTATTGTGCGCACTCGCCGAAACAAGTCAAGAACATTTACGGGGGCGGGTCCAACCCATCCGAAGAGCACGGAATCCGTGCGCTAGAAGTCGATGCAGCGGCCGCCGCGTTCCCAGTCCTCGTAGCGGGTCGGCTCGGGACCCTTGGGGCCGCCGATCTCGTCGGCGGGAACCTGGGGCGGCTGGTGCACGGCCTTGCTGTCCTCGGGGGGGACGGATGGCGGCGGTTTGGGCTTGTCGGCGGTCATGGAATCCTCCTTGGTCGCATTCAGGATGGGGGGGCCGGCGCGGAATTGGCAAGACCCCGCCGACGCGATATGGTGCCGGGCGTGAACATTCTCTTCCTGACCGAGAACTTCCCCCCCGAGACCAACGCGGCCGCCACCCGCGTCTACGAGCGCGCGCTCTATTGGGTGAAGTGGGGACACCGGGTGACGGTGCTGACCTCGGCCCCCAACTTCCCCCACGGCAGGCTGTTTCCGGGGTGGGAGAACCGCTGGCGCCAGATCGAGCAACGCGACGGCATCCGGGTGGTGCGGGTCAAGACCTACATCGCCGCCAACGAGGGCTTCGCCAGGCGCACCCTCGATTTCGTCAGCTTCATGGCCTCGGCCTGGGTGGCCGGCCTGCTGGAGCGCCGGCCCGACGTGGTGGTGGCCACCAGCCCGCAATTCTTCGCGGCGATCGGCGGCTGGGCCCTTGCGGCGGCCGTCCGGCGGCCCTTCGTCTTCGAGCTGGGCGATTTGTGGCCGCGCTCCATCACCGCCGTCGGCGCCATGGCCGACAGCCCGGTGATCCGCGCCCTCGAAGCGGTCGAACTGTTCCTGTACCGGCGTTCCGCCGCGGTGGCGGCGCTCACCCATGCGTTCAAGGCCGACCTGGTGGGGCGCGGCATTCCGGCGGAAAAGATCGCGGTGGTGATCAACGGCGTCGACCTGCCGCGCTATGCCCCCCGCCCCCGCGACGCGGACCTGGCGGCCGCCTGGGGGCTGACGGGCAAATTCGTCGTCGGCTATGTCGGCACCCACGGCATGGCGCACGGGCTGGTCAACGTGCTCGACGCCGCCGAGGCGACGCGGGGCGATCCGACGCTGCGTTTTCTCTTTGTCGGCGCCGGTGCCGAGCGGCAGATGCTGAAGGACGAGGCGGCGCGACGGCGCCTCGACAACGTGGTGTTCGCCGATCCCCAGCCCAAGGAGATGATGCCCCGGGTGTGGTCGGTCTGCGACGCAGCCCTGGTGCACCTCAAGGACTCGCCCGCCTTCGCCGAGGTGATCCCGTCCAAGATCTTCGAGGCCATGGGCATGGGCCTGCCGATCCTGCTGGTCTCGCCCGAGGGCGAGGCCAGCCGGATCGTGCTGGACGACGGGGCCGGCATCTGGGTGCCGGCCGCCCGTCCGGAAAGCCTGGCGGCGGCGGCACGGTCGCTGATGACCGACCGCAACCAATTCCGCCGCCTGGCGGCGGCATCCCTCGCCGCGGCGCCGCGGCACAGCCGCGAGCGCCAGGCCGAAAGCTTCATCCGCGTCCTGGAATTGGCGGCATCCGGGCGCGGCGGCACGGCCGGGACGGTCGAATCCTAACCTAGCGCGTCATTCCCGGCGGCATCTGGGCGCCCTGCGGGCGGGCCAAATCCTCGGCGAGCTGCAGGTGCTGCTGGAGAACCGGCAGCGTCTGCATGGCATAATCCTTGATCTCGGCGTTCTGGCCCTGGCTGATCTCCTTTTCGTAGTCCTTGATGTCGGCCTTGTGATTGTCGACCATCATCGGCACGAAGACGTTGTCGAAGGCCAGCCCGTTGACCCCCGACAACCGGTCGATGGTCGCCTGCTCCTTCGCCTGCAGATGGGTCGGCGGGGTGATCCCGTTGCGCTGGGCGATGCCGATCAGCTGCTGATTGGCCTTGCCGTGGTCGTCGACCAGGCGCTTGGCGAAATTCTTCACCTGCTCGCCGGAGGCGTGCTGCTGCGCCATCCGCCCGAGATCCACCTCCAGCATATTGCCGGCCAGGGCGTGCGAGGCGAAATCGCGGTCCTGGCTGCTCAGTTTGATCGCGTCCTCGGCCCGTGCCGCGCCCGAAACCGCCAGCACCAAGGCCGCCGCCACAAGGGATGTCGTTGCTCGCATGCTGCCTGCTCCTTACTGTTTGTGCGGTGATCGGCGGCAATAGAACACCGCCCCGGAGGCGCCGGGCAGTCGTTCTTTCGGCCACTCGGCGACCATTTCGTTTCGCACCCGCCTCGGATGAGCCCGACAATCTACGTTCGCAGTTGCCGATCATGTGGGGTCGCCACCCTTTCGCCTTGTACAGACGACGAATCGTCGGCTAACAAAGGAGAATGCTGTCGAAGCCATCCTTCCACCGCGGCCACCTCGCCTTCGCCCACGACCTGGCGATGGCCGCGATATCCTTCCTGGGGGCCGTCTACCTGCGAATGGGCGACGACTGGATCCTCGGTTGGGATCGGCCGACGCTGGCCCTGGCCACCCTCACCTTCATCGGCGTCGCCGCGGCGGTCTTCCTGTCGGGGGGCATGTACAAGGGGGTGTGGCGCTACGCCTCGACCAACGACCTGATGGCGCTGACCCGCTCGGCCACCGTCACCGTGCTGGTGTTCTACCTTTCGATGTTCCTGGCCACCCGCCTGACCGACCTGCCGCGGTCGGTGCTGGTGATCAATTGGTTCGTGCTGGTGGCCCTGCTGGGCGGCCCGCGCTTCCTCTACCGCACCTTCAAGGACCGCCGCCGCGCCGCCACCGCCGACGGCGCGGCGCGAGTGCCGGTGCTGCTGGTCGGCGCCGGCGACGAGGCCGAACTGTTCCTCCGCGCCACCCGCGCCCCCGACGCCGAATACCGCGCCGTCGGCCTGGTGTCGGAAAAGGGCGCCCGGGTCGGCCGCAACATCCACGGGGTCGACGTGCTGGGGTCGCCCGAGGAACTGGCCGAGGTGGTCGATCGCCTGCGGCGCAAGGGCCAGGCGCCGCAGCGGCTGATCATCACCGACCACCGCATGGACGGGGCGATGGTGCGCCGGCTGCTGGACGAAGCCGACTGCCTGGGCATGACGCTGGCCCGCATCCCCCGGCTGACCGACCTCAAGCACGGCGTCGCCGACAAGCTGACCATCCGCCCGATCGCCGTCGAGGACCTGCTCGGGCGGCCGCAGACGGTGCTCGACCGCACCGGCATGGCGGCGATGATCAAGGGCCGCCGCGTGCTGGTGACCGGCGCCGGCGGGTCGATCGGCTCGGAAATGGTGCGCCAGATCTCCGATTACGGGCCGTCACAGCTGGTTCTGTTCGATTCGTCCGAATTCAACCTCTACACCATCGATCTCGAACTGGCGGCGCGCTGCCCCGAGCTTTCGCGCCGGCCGGTGCTGGGCGACGTGCGCGATTTCACCCGGATCGATACCGTGATGGCCGAGCACCGCCCCGACCTGGTGTTCCACGCAGCCGCCCTCAAGCACGTGCCGATGGTCGAGTACAATCCCGACGAGGGGGTGCTGACCAACGCCATCGGCACCCGCAACGTCGCCGATTGCTGCCGCCGCGCCCAGGTTTCGGTGATGGTCCAGATCTCCACCGACAAGGCGGTCAACCCCACCAACGTGATGGGAACCGCCAAGCGGATCGCCGAGATGTACACCCAGGCGCTCGATCTGGAAGGCGGCACCCGCTTCGTCACCGTCCGTTTCGGCAACGTGCTGGGTTCCACCGGCTCGGTGGTGCCGCTGTTCCAGCAGCAGCTGGCGGCCGGTGGGCCGCTGACCGTGACCCATCCCGACATGACCCGCTATTTCATGACCGTGCGCGAGGCGGTGGAACTGGTGCTGCAGGCCTCGGCGTTCGGCCTGGAAAGCCCGGCCTACCGCGGCCGCATCTTCGTTCTCGACATGGGCGAGCCGGTGAAGATCGTCCATCTCGCCCGCCAGATGATCCGCCTGGCCGGCCTGCGCCCCGACCACGACATCAAGATCGCCTTCACCGGAATGCGCCCGGGCGAGAAGCTGTTCGAGGAGATCCTGCACGGCGCCGAGCCGCCGGTGGCGACCGAGCGGCGCGGCATCCTGGTGGCGGCGCCGCGCCTGGTCGACGCCGAGGAACTGGGGGTGGCGCTGGCGGAACTCGAGGAATGCTGCCGCGCCCGCCAGCCGCGCCAGATGATGGCCATCCTTCGCCGCCTGGTGCCGGAATACCAGCCCGACGAAAGCCTGGCGGCGGCACGGCCCGAACCGGCGGTGGCCGGCTAGGATGGGCCTGGCCCACCTCGCCCGCCAGGCGCTGGCGATGCCGCCACGCCAGGCGCTGGCGAAGACGGCGCGCTTCGCCCTGCGGCTGGCCGCCGGTCCGCTGCAGTCGGCGCTCCATCGTTTCCACCGGTCCTATCCCGAGACCGGGCCGCGCCTCGGCCGCCGGCTGGGCGCCATCGATTTCGCCTGCCTGGAGGCCAATGCCGCGGTGCTGCGGGCCCTGGCGCCGCTGTACCGCGACCACCGCTTCGACCTGCTGGGATCGGGCTGGGTCCAGGTGGCGCACGGCGCGCGCTACGCCGGCTTCGGGCCTTGGCACTACGGGCCCGGCGCCGGATTGCCCACCGACTGGCGCGCCGCCCTGGCCGCCCAATGCCGGCCCGCCGACCGCAGGCGCGCCCGCGCCCTACTCGACCTGATCGACGACGGCTACCGGCCGATCGACTGGCACGTCGACTTCAAATCGGGGCATCGCTGGTCGCCTCGCGCCTGGGGGCCGGGGACGGCCTACGGCCACCGCCCCGGAATCGACGTCAAGGTTCCGTGGGAACTGGCGCGCCTGCGCCATCTGCCGCATCTGGCGCTGGCCTTCGCGCTGGATCGCGACCCGGCGCTGCCGCGGGAATTTTGCAACCAGGCACTCGATTTCCTCGCCGCCAACCCGCCCGGCTGGGGAGTCAACTGGGCCTCGGCGATGGACGTCGCCATCCGCGCCGCCAACCTGCTGCTGGCGCGCGACCTGTTCCTCGCCGCCGGATGGGCCTTCGACGACGCCTTCGAGGCCGAACTCGCCGCCGGCGTCCTCGCCCACGGCCGCTTCGTCGCCGCCCACCTGGAGACCCGGGGGGTGCGCGGCAACCACTATCTGGCCGACATTTGCGGCCTGGCCTTCATCGCCGCCTATCTGTCCGAGGAATCCTGGCTGGCCTTCGCCGCCCGCGAACTGGCGGCCGAAATCCCGCGCCAGTTCCTGCTTGACGGCGGCAATTTCGAGGCTTCCACCTGCTACCACCGCCTGTCGGCCGAGATGGCGATCTACGCCTCGGCCCTGTTGCTGGGCCTGGGCGCCAGGGTTCCCGACGACGCGCGGCTGGCCGGCGCGATTCGTTTCGCTTTCGACTCCGCCAAGCCCTCCGGCGCCATGGTGCAGATCGGCGACAGCGATTCGGGACGCTTCCTGGCGCCGGCGCCGCTGTTCGACCTGACCCCGGCGGGGCCGGTGGAACGCGGCCTCGATTGCGGCGCGCTGATCGCCGCCGGCAAGGGATTGTTCGCCCTCGACCTTCCCGCCGCCGCCGAAGCCGCGATCGAGACCCGAGTGGTGGCGGCATTGGCCGGCGGCCGCCGCGCCGCCGCCGCCGCCGCCCCGGCCCGCATCGCCGGCCGAGAACCGCCGCCGGCCGGAACCGCCACGCGGCTGGTCCGCCTTCGGCTGGTCCCGGCCGATGCGGCGGCGCTGTCCGGGCTGCAACCGGTCGGCTATCCCGATTTCGGCCTGTTCCTGTGGAAGGGCCGGCGCGCCTTCCTGTCGTTTCGTTGCGGACCCGTGGGCCAGCACGGCAACGGCGGCCACGCCCACAACGACCAGCTGGCGGTGGAGCTGGAAATCGACGGGATAGCCTGGGCGGCGGATCCCGGCAGCTTCGTCTACACCGCGGATCTGAAGGCGCGCGACCGCTACCGCTCGGCCCTGGCCCATTTCGTCCCCCGTTGCGGCACGGCCGAACCGGCCCGCCTGCTCGCGCCGTTCCGCCTGGAGGATCGCGCCCAAGCCCGGCTGCTCCGTTTCGACGGCGACGAGATCGCCGGCTGGCACTGCGGCTTCGGTGCCCCGGTGCTGCGCCGGGTGAGCCTCGCCGGCGGCGCGGTGGTGGTCGAGGACCTGCACGGCGGCGGTTTGGTCGGACCGGAAACGCGGATCGAGGAGCACATCGTGCGCTCGCCGGCGGAACTGGCGGGGCTGTGGGGACTGTCGCTGCCGTTCTCGGCGGGGTATGGCCGCGGGCCGGTTGACGAAGGGGATCGGTGAATGGGCGCAAGGAATTCGCTGCTGGGGTTGTTGTGCGCCGGCGCATTCGCCCTCCGGGCGATGGCATGGAAATCGGCCAAGGCCGCCGCACCCGCCTTTCCCTTCGACGAGCCCGATTACGCGGATGAGACCCTGGCGCGGGCCTGGGCCAATGCGCGCGCCCATCACGACCTCGGCATGGCCGCATTGCGCGAGGGTCGCGGCGACGATGCGCTGCACCGCTTCCAGGAGGCGCTGCGGGCGTCCCCGGACTGCGCCGACGCGCATTTCGGCGTTGGGGTGACGCTCCGGATGGCGGGGCGCCTCGATGCCGCGGTGGCCAGCCTTCAGGCGGCGGTGCGCCTCGATTCGGGCAATGCCGAATATCACAACAGCCTGGCCAACCTGCACGCCGCGCAGGGCCGCCATCGCGACGCGGCGGAATCCTATGGGGCGGCGGTGCGGTTGCGGCCCGACCTGATCGAACTCCACGTCAACCTCGGCATCGCCCGGATGGATCTGGCGGAATGGGAGCAGGCCGAGGCAAGCTTCCGCCAGGCGTTGGGCCGCGATCCCGGGCACGCGCGCGCCCACGCCAATCTCGGCATCGCCCTGCTGCGCCAGGGCCGCGCGCCGGAGGCCGCCGACAGTCTGCAGACCGCGATCCGCCTGGCCCCCGGCTACGCCCTCGCGCAGACCAATCTGGGACTGGCCCTGCTGCGGCTGGGACAGGTCGGGGAGGCGGTGCGCCGCCACGATGCGGCGCTCGCCCTGCGTCCCGACTATGCCGAGGCCCACAGCAATCGGGGAGCGGCGCTGTTGCGCCTCGGCCGCGTCGAGGAGGCGCTGGCGAGCTGTCGCACGGCGGTGGGCTTGAAGGCGAACGCGACGACCTGGGGCAACCTGGGCTTGGCGTTCAACAAGGCCAAGCGCAACGACGAGGCGCTGAAGTGCTTCGAGGCGGCGGTCGGCTTGTCTCCCGAAAGCGCGGAAGCGCATTCCAATCTGGGCGTCGGCTTTATCGCCCTGCGCCGCTTCGACGAAGCCGTTTCGGTGCTCGAACGGGCGGTGGCGCTCAACCCCGGCTATGCCGACGCCCACTCCAACCTCGGCAACGCCCTGCGGCTGCGGGGCAACACGGCAACTGCGATCGCCGGCCGCCGGACCCGCGCCGGCTTCGAAGCCGGGCTCGCCGCCTGCCTGCGGGCCATCGCGATCGATCCCGATCTCGCCCAGGCGCACCACAATGTCGGCGCCGCCTATGCCGACGCCCTGATGCTGGAGGAGGCGGAAGCGGCGTATCGCCGCGCCATCGCCCTGGGCTCGCAGGCGATCGAAACCCACGTCAATCTCGCCGACCTGCTGCTGCTGAAGGGCGACTACGAACGCGGTTGGCCGGAATACGAATGGCGCTACCCCGCCGACGAGCCGCTCCGCCCGTTGCCCCAGGCGTTGTGGAAAGGCCAGGATCCGGCCGGCCTTCGGCTGCTGGTGCTGGGAGAACAGGGCATCGGCGACGAGCTTCTGTTCTTCGCCGTGGTCCCGGAACTGGCGGCACGCGGGGCCACGGTGGTGGTGGAGTGCGAACGGCGCCTGGTGCCGCTGCTGCGGCGCTCGCTGTCCGGCGTCGAGGTGGTGGCGCGGACCGATCCGCCCCACCCCCGCCTGCTGTCCGCCGATATCGACTTCCAGGTGGCGGAGATTTCGGCGGCGGCGGTGCTGCGGCCGTCGTCCAGGGATTTCCCCCCGCTGGCACCCTATCTCGTGGTGGAGTCCGACGCCGCCGCCACCCTGCGCCGCGCCTATGGCGGCGGCGAGGCGCCGCTGGTCGGCATCTCATGGTGGAGCGGCAACGAGAAGGTCGGCGCCATCGACACCGTGCCGCTGGCGGATTGGCTGCCGATCCTCGCGGTGCCCGGCATCCGTTTCGTCAATCTGCAATACGGCGATCACGGCGCCGAGGTCGCGGCGGCGCGCCAGGCCAGCGGTGCCGACATCGTGGTCGACGACAGCGTCGACCCGATGGTCGACATGGACCGCGCCGCGGCCCAGATGGCGGCGATGGATCTGGTCATCACCATCAACAACGCCACCGCGCAGATGGCATCGGTTCTCGGCGTCCCGGTGTGGAACATGGTCGCCTACGTTCCCGACTGGCGGATGGGGCTCGATGGCGACAGCAGTCCCTGGTATCACGGCATGCGCCTGTTCCGTCAGCCCGCCATGGGTGCGTGGGAGCCGGTGGTGGCCCGGGTGGCCGCCGCCCTCGCCGGGTGGGCGGCCCCGGGGTGACGAACGGATGCCGCCTGTGCTATACCCCCCGCCACACACCCCGCCGGAGGCCATAGCCCGATGTCCGATCTTCTCCCCGTCCGCCGCGCCCTGGTCAGCGTCTCCGACAAGACCGGCCTGATCGAGTTCGCCCGCTTCCTGGTCGAGCGCAAGGTCGAGATCCTGTCGACCGGCGGTTCCGCCAAGGCGCTCCGCGATGCCGGCGTGCCGGTCATCGAGGTCGCCGACTACACCGGCTTCCCCGAGATGCTGGACGGGCGGGTCAAGACCCTGCATCCCAAGGTCCACGGCGGCCTTCTCGGCATCCGCGGCAATGCCGAGCACGAAAAGGCGATGGCCACCCACGGCATCCAGCCGATCGACCTGCTGGTGGTCAACCTCTACCCGTTCGAGGAGACGGTGGCCAAGGGCGCCGACTTCGATACCTGCGTCGAGAACATCGACATCGGCGGCCCGGCGATGATCCGCGCCGCCGCCAAGAACCACGACGGCGTCGCCGTGGTGGTCGACGTCGCCGATTACGCCCCGGTGATGGAGCAGATGGCGGCCAACGGCAACGCCACCACGCTGGCCTTCCGCAAGCGCCTCGCCGCCGGCGCCTATGCCCGCACCGGCGCCTACGACGCCGCCATCTCGGCCTGGTTCGCCGGCGCCCTGGGCGAGACCTTCCCGCGCCGCATCGTCATGGCCGGCGAATTGAAGCAGACGCTCCGCTACGGCGAGAACCCGCACCAGCAGGCGGCCTTCTACACCACCGGCACGGCGCGGCCCGGCCTGGCCACCGCCCGCCAATTGCAGGGCAAGGAACTCAGCTACAACAACCTGGGCGACACCGACGCCGCTTTCGAGCTGGCGGCCGAATTCGAAGGCCCGGCGGTCGCCATCATCAAGCACGCCAATCCCTGCGGCGTCGCCGTCGGCGCCAACCTGATGGACGCCTACAAGCGGGCGCTGGCCTGCGACCCGCTCTCGGCCTTCGGCGGCATCGTCGCCGTCAACCGCCGCCTCGACGGCGCCACCGCCGCCGAGATCGCCAAGCTGTTCACCGAGGTGGTGATCGCCCCCGAGGCCGACGACGACGCGATCGCCGCCTTTTCGGGCAAGAAGAACCTGCGCCTGCTGATCGCCGGCGGCCTGCCCGATCCGGCGCTGCCGGGAATGACGTTGAAATCGATCACCGGCGGCTACCTGTTCCAGAACCGCGACAACGGCCGGGTCGCCCCGTCCGAGCTGAAGGTGGTGACCAAGCGGGCGCCGAGCGACCGCGAGATGGCCGACCTGCTGCTGGCCTTCACCGTGTGCAAGCACGTCAAGTCCAACGCCATCGTCTACGTCAAGGACGGCGCCACCGTGGGCGTCGGCGCCGGCCAAATGAGCCGGGTCGATTCGGCCCGCATCGCCGCGTGGAAATGCCAGGAGGCGGCCCAGGCCGCCGGCCTGGCCCAGCCGCCGACGATCGGCTCGGTGGTGGCCTCGGACGCCTTCTTCCCCTTCGCCGACGGCTTGCTGGCGGCGGCGGCGGCGGGCGCCACCGCGGTGATCCAGCCCGGCGGTTCGATGCGCGATTCCGAGGTGATCGCCGCCGCCGACGAGAAGGGCCTGGCCATGGTGTTCACCGGCATGCGGCACTTCCGCCACTGAGGGCGCCGGCGCGCTCCTTAGAGTTGGTAGGGAGCGCGAACGGACGGGTCGCCGGCTGGGAAGTCCCTGATGTTTCGGGTGACGAGCAGCATCGCCTTGACCTGCGCCGACGCCCATATGATCGCATCGGGCAACCGCATTCGGTGTTGCCTGCGCAATTCGACGGCAAGGCAGGCCACCGTGTCGTCGAGAGCGATCAATTCGAACCCGTCGAGAAAGGCGCGGGTTGCCGCCTCGACCGCCTTGTCCGCTCCGATCATCACTTCCATCCAGGTGACGATGCTGATCGCCTTGGCGTCGTAGCGCTCGAGTTCCGCGCGGGCTTGCGGCACCGCATTCAGATAGTCGATCAGGATGTTGGTGTCGAAGACCGCCTTCACCATTCGCTGCGCACCTGCTCCTGGTAGGCGAGGCCGTCGATCCGGTGTTCGCCCCACAGGCCGAATGCGTCCGCCGCCTGGCTGCGCCGATGCTTGGCAAGGAAATCGTCGACGGCGCTACGGATCAGAGCCGCACGCGACCGCCCGTCACGCCTCGCCAATTCGTCGAGCGCCCGGACCTGGATTTCACTCATATCGATCAAGGTACGCATGGCGCTCTCCGCTATCTGATATCGTCATCGTATATCACAGGGCTATGGCCCGCCAGTCCCCCGATCGCATTCACCGTTTGGCCGGGCGGGCGGGATCGGGGTATATCGTTTGCACCAGCATGGAAACGGGGTTGCCGCGATGACGCTTGCCGACTTGCGCCCCTGGGAAATCCTGGAAGCCGAAACCGTGTTCCGGGTGCCGCGCCGGCTGGAGGTGATCCGCGAGGCGGTGCGCCTGCCCGACGGCCGGGTGGTGCCGGAATACTGGCGCTTCATCATGGCGGTGTTCTCGGTGATGTATGCCGAGACCGAGGACGGGCGCGTCATCGTCCTGCGCCAGTACCGGCACGGGCCGCGCACCACCGTTCTCAGCCTGCCCGCCGGCCACGTCGAAGCCGGCGAGGAGCCGGCGGCGGCGGCGGCGCGCGAACTGCTGGAGGAGACCGGCTACCAGGCAGACGTCTGGCAGCCGTTGGGCAGCTTCACCACCGCCGCCAACGCCCAATGCGCCACCGGCCACGCCTTCCGGGCGACCGGCTGCCGCAAGGTGGCCGAACCCGATTCCGGCGACCTCGAAGAGACCGAGGTGCTGCTGCTGCCGCGCGCCGAACTGGTGGCGGCGGTGCGGGCCAACCGCTTCCTGGTGGCGGGAGACCTCAGCGCCCTGGCGCTGGCGATGATCGGTTGAACAAATCCTCGGCCGCCGCCGCCACGGTGTCGACATCGAGGTCCAGCATCATGCAGTCCCGGCTGCGGTGATTGAAGTCGGGGGCATGGCAGATGTCCTCGAAGCCGCGTGGACCGCGCACGGCGGCGCAGCGAGCACCCCACGGGCCGTAGAACACTTCCGACGACGGGCCGAACAGCCCCAGCGTCGGCAATCCGGCGGCGGCGGCGATGTGCATCATCCCCGAATCGTTGCCGACATAGAAGGCGCAGCGTTTCAGCGCGGCGTACACCGTCGGCAGGCCGGCGCAGCCCAACAGGTCGATGCGCCGTTCGGGCGGTACGGATTCGAGGACCGGCTGGGCCATCGCCCGCTCGGATTCGGCCCCCACCACCGCCACCCGCGCCCCCGGCAGGATGCCGCCCTCGGCCGACAGGCGGGCCGCCACCGCGGCGAAGCGGGCGGCCGGCCAGCATTTCGGCTCCCAGTTGGCGGTGCAGCCCAGCACCAGCACCGGCGGCCCCGGCGGCACCAGGCGGGCGGCCGCGGCCTCGTCGGCGGGGCCGGCCCACAGCACCGGCGCCAGCGGCCGCGCCAGCCCCAGCGCCGAGGCCAGATGGATCAGCCGGTGCTGCGGCTGCCACGACGAGCGCAGCACCCGCCGGCGCAGGGTCGGCACCACATAGGCAAGGCCTGAGCCGCGCAAGTCGACCACCATGTGCCACCAATGCGGCGCCGTCGCCAGCCACAGGTCGCGCCAGTGGCCGGCGCGGCGGCGCTTGACCATGGGCAGCACCCGTTCGACGAAGGGCGCGGCGGCGAACAGCGGCGCCGGGCTCGCGCCGCAGGCGACCCAGAAGCGGGCGGCCGGATGGGTGGCGGCGAGATGGTCGAGCAGGCCGGTCGAGAGCACCGCGTCGCCGATGCGGCTGGCGGTGACGAAGAGGATCCGCAACGCCTACAGCCGCCAGAGGCGGAAGCCGGCCGGCAGATCGACCTCGCGCCACATGCCCTTGACGTCGGCGACCAGGCCGTCGGGCTTGAGCAGCGACTGGAAGGTCTCGCCGGTAAAGGCGCGGTAGGGCGCGTGCGGCACCGCGCCGACCAGGCAATCGTAACCGCCGGCGCCGTCGAGGCTGCGCAGCAATTGGACGCCATATTCCTCGTCGGCCTCGGTGATGTCGGCGAAGGGGTCGTGGACGTCGACCTTGTGGCCGCGCAATTCCAGGCCGCGGACCACGTCGACGACCTTGCTGTTGCGCAGATCGGGCACGTTCTCCTTGAACGTCAGCCCCAGCATCAGCACCCGCGCCGAGGGCGGCAGCTGCTCGGCGATGCGGGCGGCGATCCACGGGCCCATGCCGTCGTTGATCCGCCGCCCGGCGAGGATGACTTCCGGATGGTGGCCGTTGGATAGGGCGCAAGTGGCGAGATAGAAGGGATCGACGCCGATGCAGTGGCCGCCGACCAGGCCCGGCTTGAAATTAAGGAAGTTCCACTTGGTCGCCGAAGCCTCGAGCACATCGTAGATCGAGATCCCGAGGCGCTGGAAGATCATGGTGATCTCGTTGACGAAGGCGATGTTGATGTCGCGCTGGGCGTTCTCGATCACCTTGGCCGCCTCGGCCACGCGGATCGACGCAGCCGGGAAGATGCCGCCCGAGGTGACCCTGCCGTAGACGCGCGACAGCAGCCCGGTGACCTCGGGATTCTGGCCGGCCACCACCTTGGTGATGCGCTCGACGGTGTGTTCCTTGTCGCCGGGATTGATGCGCTCGGGCGAATAGCCGAGGAAGAACTCGACCCCGCATTTCAGCCCCGAATGCTTTTCGAGCTCGGGGCCGCACAGGTCCTCGGTGACGCCGGGATAGACGGTGCTCTCGAACACCACCACGGCGCCCTTCTTCAACGCCTTGCCGACGGTGGCGCAGGCCTTCATCACCGGGCCGAGATCGGGGCGGTTCTCAAGGTCGACGGGGGTGGGCACGGTGACGATGTGGACGTCGGCGCCGGCGATGTCGGCGGCATCCGAGGTCAGCCGGATGGTGCTGGCCCGGAGCGCCGAGGCTTCGACCTCGCCGGTGCGGTCGATGCCGCGCTTCAGTTCGCCGACCCGCTCGCTGGCGATGTCGAAGCCGATGGTGGGGAAGTGGCGGGCGATGGCGACGGCGAGCGGCAGGCCGACGTAACCGAGGCCGATCACGGCGATGGTGGTGTTCTGGGGCATCTCGGTTGTCATCTGCTGCAAGGGGCGCCGAGACTTTCGGCGGAGGCGGTGGGCGAGTCAAGCATGCGGACGATCATCGCCGCCGCCGCCGCCAGGTCGTCGACCACGTGGTCGGCCTTGGTCGCGGCCTCGTAGTCGCGGCCGTAGCCGGTGCGCACCAGGAAGGTGGTGGCGCCGACCGCGCGGCCCAGGCCGATGTCGACCTCCTTGTCGCCGACCATGAAGGCCCGCGCCGGATCGAAGCCGTGTTCCGCCGCCGCCTGCTCGATCATCCCCGGCAGCGGCTTGCGGCAGGTGCAATCGGCGTCCGGGCCGTGCGGGCAGAGATAGATGCCGTCGATGGCGGCGCCTTCGGCGGCCAGCATCGCCACCATGCGATCGTGCACCCGCGCCACTTGGTCGAGGCCGAAATAGCCGCGCGCCACCCCCGACTGGTTGGTCACCACCGCAACGCCCAACCCGGCGGCATTGAGCCGGCGGATGGCGGCAGCGGTGCCGGGAATCAGCTCCAGCTGGTCGGGATCCGAAAGGTAGTGCCGTTCGACGTTGATGGTGCCGTCGCGGTCGATGAGGACGAAGCGGCGCTTGCTTGCCAAGGTGGATTTCCGTTGCTGGTTTCGGCGCGCGGGCAGAGTGCCCCGGCACCCGCGGTTTGGCAAGATAACTCGCCTTGGCGCGATTGCCCGGTGTATAGTCCGGCGCTGTCGGCGGCAACGGATTCGATGGATGGAAACCGTCAACAAATACATGGGCCTGCGCGTCAGGCTGATCCTGCGGCTGCTCCTGGGCGGCAAGCTCTCCGTCCTCAAGCTGTGGAACGCGGCCCTTTGCTACGGGGCGTATTTTCTCCGCCGCGAGCGCTCGGCGCCCTCGCCCTTCCTGATCAATTTCGAATTGTGGAACGAGTGCAACGAAAGCTGCGTCTTCTGCCGCGGCGAGGACAACGGCATCTTCGACACCAATCCGGGCGGCACCGGCGTGGTCCCCAAGGGCAAGCTGCCCTTCGCGGTCTATGAGCGGGTTCTGGCGCGCACCGCGCCGCGGCTGCTGATGGCGATCCCCTACGTCAACGGCGAGCCGTTGATGTCCAAGGACATCTACGCCGCCATCGCGACCGCCACCCGCCTCAAGGTGGGCACGCTGATCGCCACCAACGGCATCCTGCTGAACGAGCGCAATGCGCGGCGCCTGCTGGAGGGCGGCCTCGACTGCCTCAAGATCCACCTCAGCGGCTTCACCCAGCCGGTCCATTCGGTGCAGCACCGGCGCGGCGACGTCGAATTGATCAAGGCGAACATCGCGCGCTTCATGGCGCTGCGCCACGAGCTGAAGGCCAAGACCATCGTCGTCCTCGACTACATCCTCTACCAGCACAATCGGCACGAGCTGGACGCCGCCCGCGCCTTCGCCAAGGCCAACGGCCTGCTGTTCAACGTCCGCCCCGGCAACAACCGCGGCATGGAAGGCTCGGAAAAGCCGCAACAGGCCGGGCCGCTGCCGGTCGACCTGGCCTGCGACTGGCTGTGGACGGTGCTGACCGTCGACTGGAACGCCGCCATCTATCCCTGCTGCGACTACGTCACCTGGAGCGGCGCCCAGGGCTACGGCAGCGGCGACAGCGACGACGTGCTGGATTTGTGGAACGGCCCGGCGGCACGGCGGATGCGAAAAATCCACGCCACCCAGGGCCGCCGACCCATTCCCATCTGTTCCGAATGCCCGCGCCAGGGGGTGCACTTCAAATGGTAAGCAGGATTCCATCCCTTTCCGTCGTCCTCTCGTTCTTCAACGAAGAGGACGTGCTGCCCGAAACCATCGCCCGGTTGCGCAATGTGCTGAAGGCGGAAGTCGCCGACGGCCATATCAGCCGCTACGAGCTGGTTTTCGTCGACGACGCCTCCACCGACGGCTCCCGCGACATCCTGGTGGCCGAGGCCGACGCCGAGGGCGACGTGGTCATCGTCGCCATGTCCAACAATTTCGGGGTGTCGCCCTGCGTCATCGCCGGGCTGGAATATGCCGAAGGCGACCTGGTGGTCTACATGGACGCCGACCTGCAGGATCCGCCCGAACTGATCCACGAGATGCTCAAGGTGTGGCGCGACGAGGGCAACGTCGACGTCGTCAACACCGTGCGGCTGTCGCGCGCCGGCGAGCATCCGATGAAGATGGCGCTGACCCGCCTGGGCTACGCCATCCTCAACCGGGTGTCGCAGATCAATTTCATCGAGAATTCCGGCGATTTCAAGCTGCTGTCCCGGCGCGTCGTCGACCACATGGTGGAAATGCAGGAGAAGCTGCCGTTCGTGCGCGGCATGGTCTATTGGGTCGGCTATCGCCAGGTGACCATCCCCTATCACCGCGAGGCGCGCCATTCAGGCGAGACCAAGTTCCACGTCGCCGGCTACAAGGTCATCCACAACTTCCTGTTCTCGGCCCTGATCGCATTCTCGGCGGCGCCGTTGATGCTGACGGTGGTGCTCGGCCTGGTGACCTCGGCGGTGGCCTTCCTCATCGTCATCTACGTCGTCATCCAGTGGCTGGTGCTCGACACGGTCACCCAGGGGTGGACGACGCTGATGGCGGTGATCGCCCTGCTCGGCGGCATGCAGCTGCTGACCAACGGCATCAACGGCCTTTATATCAACACCATCTTCAACGAGGTGAAGCGGCGCCCGCTCTACATCGTCGAGCACGTCTACGGCCGCAAGGGCACCCGGCGCCAGCCGCCGCGGCGCGTGCCGGGACGGGCGGAGGCGGGCGCCGAATAGGTCCACGCGTCGCCCCCCACTCGTTTCCGGGCGAGGCGCCCGTGCCGGTCATGCGAGACCGATCAGTGCGGCAAACTTGGCTTTCACCTCATCAACGACATCTGGCTGCGCATCGCAAAGGAAACTCGCCCTACGCGCTTTCCAGGACATGCTCTTCATATGGTCAGAAAGCACGACCCCGGTCGCCTTGATGCCCGCGGGCAAGGCGACTTCGAACGGGAAACCTTTTATTTGATTCGTAATCGGACAGACGACAGCTAGACCGGTTTTGGAATTATAGCTTTTCGGGGAGAGAACAAGAGCGGGACGACGCCCGCTCTGTTCGCTACCCGCTTGAGGATCGAAGTCAATATATATAATGTCACCCGTATCAGGACAGTATGCTGCCACAACACTCATTCAACGGCCTCTTCTCCAACGGCATATCCGGTGCTGATTTCTGGATGCGAGTTTTCGGGGGTTATGCCGGCCAATAGATCCTCCAGCCGATAAACCTTGCGTTGTCTGGTCGGGGTCACGATAAGGCGTCCGTCGCTGACGATAACGTCGGCAGCAAGCCCCTCCGTCGCCCCCAGTTCTTTTGCAAGACCTGCCGGGATACGGACGGCCAAGCTATTTCCCCATCGGGCGAATTGAACAACCATTAAGCGCTCCCTGTGGCTGGCGGCCCACGTGTCTACATTATGATACGCCTAGCGCTGGTCGTCAAATGTCGTCGCGTCGTAGACCGCAAGCCGAATGGACCGAACCCTACGCTTCCAGCAGGCGGCGGCGCAGTTGGTGGCGGGCCATGTCCTCGACGTGGCGGCGGGTGTCCCAGCCGAAGCGCTGGGTGACCATGTCGAGATAGCGGGTATTGGCGAAATATTCGGTGAAGGCCTGGTCGCGGAACCGCAGCACGTCGGCCGCCGACAACGTCTCGGTCGGCAGCGGGGTGCATTCGTAGGAATGCTGGGAATAGCCGGTCCAGGACTCGGGCAGCCGCCACCCTTTTTCCAGGGCCAGGTCGTAGAGCCGCGACCCCGGATAGGCCATCGCCGAGTAAAGGTTGGCGAATTCGCAGTTGAGATCCTTGGCCAGGTCCAGGGTCTCGCGCATGGTCTCCAAGGTGTCGTCGGGCAGGCCGAAGATGTAGTTGCCGATCACGGCGATGCCGGCCTGCTGGATCTGGCGGACGATGGCGACGATGTCCTCGTGGCGAAACGCCTTGGAGGCGCCGTCGCGAACATGTTTCGATCCCGATTCGATGCCCAGCGCCAGCCAGCGGATGCCGGCCTTGCGCAGCTTCGCCAGCATCGCCGGCTTGACCGTGTCGACCCGCGCATAGGCCCAGAAATTGAGTTCGTCGGAATAGCCCAGATCGATCAGCCCGTCGCAGATCTCGACGACGTGGCGATCGTTCAGGACGAACATCTCGTCGATGATCTTGAAGGTGCGCACGCCGTAGGTGCGATACAGCAGGTCGACCTCGGCCACCACCGCGGCCGGCTTGCGCATGCGGTAGCGGTTGACGCCGAAGGGGGCGTTGATGCAGCAGAAGCTGCACCTATACGGGCATCCCAAGGTCGTATAGATCGACGCGTAGGGCATGCGGGTGTCGAGATCGTCGAAGCACTGCCAGTTGTGGCCCCGGTACTTGTCCATCGGCAGCAGGTCCCAGACGTTGCCGTGCAGGTCGGCATCCAGGTCCTTGATCAGTTCAGCCGGGCAATTGACCATGACGCCGTCGGCGTCCTGCCACACCAGCCCCGGGATCGAGGCGAAAGCGGGCGGTTCGTCCTCGGCCCGGCCCGGCCGGAGCGCATCGAGCAGCGCCACGATGGTCACCGGCCCTTCGCCCTTGCAGACGAAATCGAACGGCTCGTCCAGGATGGTGCGCTCGGGCAGGGCGGAGACGTGGCCGCCGACGGCGATCACCGGCAGGCCCGGGCAGGCGACGTTGATGGCCCGGCACGATTCCGCGGCGCCGACCATGTTCTGGGTCGAAGCCGAAGGCTGATGCCCAAACACCACCATGGCCACCAGGCGCGGCGACAACCGGGCGATGCGCTCCGCCACCTCGGCGGGCGACAGGTTCTCCGCCTCGGTGTCGATGATCGCCACGCCATGGCCGCGGTCGCGAACATAGCCGGCGATCAGGCGGCACCACAACGGCGGCTCGATCGCGGCAAGATTGTCGCTGAGCTGCTGGTAAACATTGCCCCGACCGCCGGGACTGACGACGACCAGATCGATCGTTGTCGCCATGGCCGTCCTATACGTTGGAGTAGATGGTGTTGCGGATCATCCGGAAGCCCTTGACCAGTTCCCCGATGCCCATGTCGAGACTGTGGGCAGGCAGGTAGCCGGTCCCCTCGATCCTGGCGTTGGAGATGACGTAGTCGCGCTTGTCGGGATCCTCGCCCACCGGGGCGTCGAGGAAGACGAAGTCGTGAACCTGCTGCTGGATGCGCCGGCACAGCTCGAACTTGGAGATGTTGGCGTCGGAAAGGCCGACGTTGTAGGGCAGGCCCTTCATCGTGTCGAAATTGTCGATGCCGTGGATGAAGGCGCGGGTAACGTCGCGCACATGGATGTAATTGCGCTTGAAGTGGCTTTCGAACAGCACCACGAAACGGTCGTTGACGGCGCGGTAGGTGAAGTCGTTGACCAGCAGGTCGATGCGCATCCTGGGCGACATGCCGAACACCGTGGCCAGGCGGAAGCTGATGGAATTGCCGTGGTCCAGTACCGCCTTTTCCACCTCGACCTTGTGGATGCCGTACAGCGACACCGGGCGCATCGGCGTCTCTTCGGTGCAGAACTTGTCCTTCTCGCCCACGCCGTAGCCGGAATTGGTGATCGGCATCAGCACCCGCTGCTGCGGCGACAACGCCTTCATCAGCATCAGCTGGCCGTCCAGGTTGGTGGTGGTGGCGCCCACCGGATCCTGCTTGCACAGCGGCGCACCCACCAGGGCGGCGAGCGGGATGACCACGTCGGCCGACTTCAACAGCGACTTCACCAGCGATTCGTCGCGGGTGTCGCCCTTGATCACGTCGAAATTGGGATCGGCGCAGCAATGGGCCAGGGTGTTCTGCTTGAACATGAAATTGTCCAAGACGGTGACCTTGTGGCCTGCGGCCAGCAGCGCCGGCACCATGATCGAGCCCAGATAGCCGGCGCCGCCGGTGACGAGAATATTGTAGCTCATTTCCCCAGTTCTCCCATGTCTATCGGCAGGCGCTATCCAGCACTTCGCGCAGGCGCGTGATCTGCGGCCGGATGTCGAACGGATGGTTGCCGACGAAGAAGCCGTAGTCGTGGGCGGTATCCGCATTGGGCACGGCGCCGCCGACCACGTCGTAATCGTAGTGGCGGATAACGTCGTGGCGCAGGAAATTGCCGCCGGTGATGATGCGAAAGCCGATGTCGGCGTCCTTCAGTGCCTGGAACACCTTGCCGCGGTCGGGTTTATGTTCCGGCTTCAGAATGATGGTGAAGGAGAAGGCGCTGGACTTGCCGTTCTCGCGCTGGATGACGATGCGCTCGTCCTTGCCGAACAGCTCCTGGAACAGCGCCAGGTTGCGGCGCCGGGCGGCGGTGAAGCCGGGCAGCTTGGTCAGCTGGACACGGCCGATGGCGGCCTCGATTTCCAGCGGGCGGACGTTGTAGCCGGGCAGGATGAACCGGTACGCCTCGAAGAAGTCGTTCGACTTCTTGTGGTAGAGGGGCGTGTCCTCCGGCAGGTCGCGGGTCCAGCCGTGCGCCCGCATGCTGCGGCAGAGATGCGCCAGCTCGACGTCGTCGGTGAGGATCATTCCCCCTTCCATCGTCGAGATGTGGTGCGAAAAGAAGAAGCTGAAGGTGTTGAGGTGGCCGAAGGTGCCGCATTTGCGCCCCGCCACCTCGGCGTCCATCGATTCGCAATTGTCCTCGAGCAGGGCCAGGCCATGGGCGTCGGCGAAGGCGCGGATCACGTCGAGCGCCGCCGGATTGCCGAGGATGCTGACCGCGACGATGGCCCGCGTCTTCGGCGTCAGCGCCTTCTCCAGCTGCGAGACGTCGATGTTCAGCGTCGCCAGGTCGACGTCGACGAAGCGCAGCCTTAGCCCGTATTGCTGCAGCGGATGGAAGGTGGTGGCCCACGAGATGGCGGGGACGATGACCTCGTCGCCGCGCTGGAGCGGGCGATCCTGGCGGTAGGCCAGGGCGGCCACCGCCACCAGGTTGGCCGACGACCCCGAATTGACCATGATGGCGTGGCGGACGCCGAAATAGGCGGCGAATTCCTCTTCGAACGCCTTCACGTTGACGCCCATGGTGGTGAACGTCGAGTCCAGCACCTGCTTGGCGACTGCGATTTCCTCGGGTCCCCAGGTGGGAGCGGCGAGTTCGTAGAACATTCGGGTCCTCTCGCTTCAGAACGGCCCTTTGAATTGCACCTGATAGGCCAGCTTGGTGCGTTCGGGGCCGGGCGCCCAGGCCGGCTGACCGGGACGGGCCAGCTTCCAGGCGGCGGCGGCGATGGTGCCGGGATTGGGATAGAATTGCTCTTCCAGCCACGGCGAAGTCGGGCAGGCGGTGGCGGCGAAGCCCATGCGTTCGACCCGGATGCCGGCCTCGGGCCCGGCCCGTTCGATCACCCCGGCGACGATCTCGGCCGAGGCGCCGCACATCAGCCAGCCGTTGTCGACCACCAGCAGGCGCCGGGTCCGCTTCGCCGAGGCGACGATGGTGTCGATGTCCAGCGGCATCAGCCAGATCGGGTCGATCACTTCGGCGCCGATTCCGACCTCCGCCAGCAGTTCGGCGGCGCGGATGGCTTCCTGCGCCATATTGGAGATGCCGACGATGGTGACGTCGTCGCCCTGGGTGCACAGCCTGGCCTTGCCCGGCGGCACGGTGAACGGAAGCACCGACACCTCGGTCTCGGTCGGGTAGAGCAGCCGGTGCTCCATGAAGACGACCGGATTGTCGTCGCGGATGGCGGCGATCATGCAGCCCTTGGCGTCGTGCGGATTGGACGGTGCCGCCACCTTGAGGCCGGGCACATGCATGAACATGGCGTGCAGGCCCTGGCTGTGCTGGGCGCCCTGGCCCCACGACTTGCCGATCATCGAGCGCACCACCAGCGGCACCTTGACCTGGCCGCCCCACATGTAGTGGGCCTTGGCCGCGATATTGACCAGCTGGTTCATGCACAACAGCAGGAAATCCATGCGGATGTGCACGTGGATCGGCCGCATGCCGGCCATGGCGGCGCCGATGGCGACGCCGGTCATGGCGTCCTCGGACAACGGCGTGGTGAACACCCGCTCGGGGCCGAAGCGGGCGAGCAGGCCGCGGGTCGAGCCCTGGATCGACTTGTGGTCGTCGACGTCGAGGCCGAAGACGAACACCGACGGGTCGCGCTCCATTTCCTGCTCCACCGCCTCGCGGAGCGCATCGACATAGCGGAGCGCGCGGGGGGCGTCAGGCGAAGACATCGGCATACAGCTCCTGAAGGCCGGGGACGGGGCTGTCCTCGGCGAAACGGATGGCGGCGGCGATCTCCGCCTCGATGTCGGCGTCGATGCGGGCGCGGTCTTCGGCGGGCACCAGCTTGGCCAGCCGCGCCACCTCGTCCCGGGTCATCCACGGCGTCGCCTCGGCGCGCTCGCGATAGCCCTGGTCGTAATCCTCGTTGGGGCCGACATGCTCGCGCCAGCGGTAGACCCGGGCCTCGATCAGCTCGGGCCCGCCGCCTGCGCGCATGCGCGCCACCGCGCCTTCGGCGGCGGCGCGGATGGCGAAGGTGTCGCCGTCGCCGATCAGATGGGTGGGGACCCCGATCGATTCGGCGATCTTGCAGATGTCGTCGGGCCGCGCCCGGCGCTTGGCCAGGGGCTCGTGAATGGCATAGCCGTTGTTCTCGCACACCAGCAGCAGCGGCAGCTTTTGCAGGGCGGCGAAGTTCAGGGTCTCGTAGAAGCAGCCTTCCTCGGTGGCGCCGTCACCGAAGAACGAAGCGGCGACCTTGCCGCCGCCCTGGCGCTTGAACGCCAGCGCCCAGCCGGCCATCACCGGGATCTGGGTGGCGACCACCGCCGACGAGCCGACCACCCCGGCCTCCATGCCGACGATGTGCATCGAGCCGCCCTTGCCGCGGGCGCAGCCGGTGTCCTTGCCGTACATCTCGGCCATCATCGCCGGCAGGCTGCCGCCCTTGGCCAGGTATACGGCGTGGCTGCGGTACGAGCCGCCGACCGCGTCCGCGGCCGACAGGACGTCGCAAACCGCGACCGAGACCTGCTCCTGGCCGATGGCGAGGTGGACGGGGCTCTTGATCTTGTCGGAGGGATAGATGTCGGCGGTGACTTCCTCGACCCGCCGGACCCGTTTCAGGCCACGGTAGAGTCTGGCGATGGCAAGTGCATCGTGCGGTTGCGTGGAAACGTGCTTACCCATGACCCGGCGACCATCCGCCTTTCGTGCTAGTGGAGGCGACGTTCAAATAGCATGCCTGTGCCCGCCGCGCCACTTCGAACGCATCAGCCGGCCCGCACCAGGCGGGCGGCGAAGAAGGCGTCCATACCGCCCCGATCGCCCAGGTGCCAGGGCATGGTGCGCAGGTCGCCGGCCGGGGTGATGCATTCCGCCAGGCCGCCGATCTCCTCGGCCCGCACCGGCAGGCGGGCGAAGGCGGCGTCCTCGGCCAGGAAGGCCTCGACCTGGTCGATCCCCTCCTCCGGTTCGAGCGAGCAGACGCAATAGACCAGGATGCCGCCGGGCGCGGTCATCGCCGCCGCCGCCCGCAGCAGGCGGCCTTGAGTCCCCGCCAGCGACCCGACGTCGGCGGGGGTCTTCAGCCACAGGCCGTCGGGATGTCGGCGAAACGTTCCGGTGGCAGAACATGGCGCGTCGAGCAGCACCCGGTCGAACGGCGCGGGGGCAATCCAGGCGGTCACGTCGGCTTCGACGATGTCCGCCGCGAGGCCGAGGCGGGCGAGGTTCTGCCGCAGCCGCTCCAGCCTGCGGGCCGAGCGGTCGACGGCGGTGACCCGGGCGCCGGCGACGGCCAGCTGCATCGCCTTGCCGCCGGGGGCGGCGCACAAATCGGCCGAGCTTTTGCCGGCGACGGCGCCGAGCAGGCGGGCCGGCAGCGCCGCCGCGGCGTCCTGCACCCACCAGGCGCCGTCGGCGAAGCCGGGCAGAAGGGTGACGTCGCCATGGCCGTGGCGGCGCAGCGACCCGGTCGGCAGCACCTCCGCCTCGAGTTTCGCGGCCCAGTCGCCAAGGTCGCCGCCGATGGTGATGTCGGTGGGGGCTTCGCGCAGATGGGCCTCGGCGATGGCGCGGGCGCCGGCTTCGCCATAGGCCGCGGCCCATGACCGCCACATCCATGCCGGCGTGTTCAGCATCGCCGCGTCCTGTTCGGCCACCCACGCCCGGCCCTCGCGGTCGAGGCGGCGCAGCACCGCGTTGACCAGGCCGGCGAACCCGGCGAGTTTCCCCCCCTTCAGCAGGGCGACGCTGGTGGAGATGGCGGCGTGCGGCGGGGTGTCGAGGAACAGCAGCTGGCACGCGCCCAGCCGCAGCACATGCGTGGCCGCCACCGCCTTGGCCGGCAGCGGACGTTCCAGGCAGCGCGTCACCAGGGCGTCGATCTGGCCCAGCCGGCGCAGCGTTGCCGCCACCAGCAGGCGGGCGAAGGCGCGGTCGCGCGGCGCCAGCCCGACCAGTCCGGCATCGCCGTCGAAGGCGTCGTCGAGCAGGCGGCGGCATCCCAGCACCTCGCCCAGCAAGGAGAGTGCGGCGGCACGCGCGTCGGCGGGCGGGCGGGCTTCGGGGGAGCGGGTCATGGCGCACCCTACTCCCATCGGCGGCGGGCCGAAAGCGCTTGGGATCGCTCCCGCGTTCTGCTAACACTCGGCCATCCGACGAAAGGGGTGCAGGCCGCGCGATGGCTAGCCTGGAAGGGATAGACGTGGTGGTGCTGGCGGGCGGTCTGGGGACGCGCCTGCGCACGGTCCTCGGCGACCGCCCCAAGGTGCTGGCGCCGGTCGGCGGCCGGCCTTTCCTCGACCACTTGCTCGCCCGGCTGGCGGCCGAGGGAGCGGGCCGGGTGATCCTGTCGCTCGGCCACCTCGCCAAAAGCGTCTTGCGGCACCTGGAAACCGGCCACCAGCCGCTGCCGGTGCTGGCCTCGGTCGAACCGAAGCCGCTCGGCACCGCGGGGGCGATCCGCTTCGTCGCCGCGCGCCTGCAGGGCGACCCCGTGCTGGTGATGAACGGCGACACCTGGCTCGACTGCGATTTCGGCGCCTTCCTAACGGCGCATCGGGCGGCAGGGCGCACCGCCTCGTTGCTGTGCGTCGCCGTCGACGACGTCGAGCGCTACGGTTCCGTCGAGGTGGCCGCCGACGGCAGCCTCGCCCGCTTCGTCGAGAAGGACCCCGCCCGCTCCGGACGCGGCCTGATCAACGGCGGCATCTATTTGTTCTCCGCCGCGGCCCTGGACGACCTGGCCCGCATGCCCGGCCCTTCGCTGGAGCGCGACTTCCTCGGCCTGCTGCCGCCGGGCAGCATCCACGCGCACGTCGCCGCAGGCGCGGCCTTCATCGACATCGGCACGCCGGAAAGCCTGGCCGCCGCCGCTGCCGTCATCGCCCGGGGAACCAAGTCCACATGATCATCAGCCGTACGCCCTTCCGCGTCTCCCTGTTCGGCGGGGGCTCGGATTATCCCACCTGGTACCGGCGCCACGGCGGCGCGGTGATGGGCTTCGCCATCGACAAATACTGCTACATCAGCCTGCGCACGCTGCCGCCGTTCTTCGAGCATCGCCACCGGCTGGTTTATTCCCGCATCGAAATGGTCGACGAGATCGCCCAGATCCAGCATCCATCGGCGCGCGCCGTGCTGGGCGAGATGGGCGTGCGGACCGGGATCGAAATCCATCACGACGGCGACCTGCCGGCGCGGTCCGGGCTGGGGTCCAGCTCGTCGTTCACCGTCGGCCTGCTGAATGCGATCTACGCCCGCCAGGGGCGGATGATGACCAAGCGCCACCTCGCCCACGAGGCCATCCGCATCGAGCAGGAAGTGATCGGCGAGCATGTCGGCTCGCAGGACCAGACCTGGGCGGCCTATGGCGGGATGAACCGTATCGATTTCGGCCAGGACGGCACCATCGACGTGCGCCCGCTGATCATGCCGGTCGAGCGCCGCCGCCGCCTGATCGGCTCGCTGATGCTGTTCTTCACCGGGTTTTCGCGCATCGCCGACCAGATCGCCGCCAAGAAGATCGCCAACCTCGACAAGCGCGAGGCGCAGATCCACCGGATGACCGAGATGGTCGACGAGGCCATCGAGATCCTCCAGGACGAGCGCCGGCCGCTGGCGGAAATCGGCCGCATGCTGCACGACGGCTGGCGCCTCAAGCGCGAACTGGCCGACGCCGTCACCACCCCCGAGATCGACAGCATCTACGAGGCGGCCCGCGACGCCGGCGCCATCGGCGGCAAGCTGCTGGGCGCCGGCGGCGGCGGATTCATGCTGGTCTACGCCGAGCCGGAGGCGCAGGCCAAGGTGCGCGAGCGGCTGTCGTCGCTGATCCACGTCGATTTCGACATCGACACATCGGGCAGCCGCATCGTCGTCTACGAACCCGACGGCCTGGAAAACAGATGAGCGCCATGACCACCTTCCCCGAACGGCCCTACCCGTCCATCGCCGAGTTCTTCGACGCCTATTCCCTGCGGCTGGCCGCGGCCGCCGCCACGGTCGGGCGCGACCGGCTGGCCGCCGCCGAGGCGCTGCTGGGCGACGCCATCGCCCGCGACGCCCATGTCTATTCCTGCGGCAACGGCGGCTCGGCGGCGATCGCCAACCATCTGGTTTGCGACCATGCCAGGGGCGTCGCCGCCGACACCGGCCTGGCCCGGCGGGTGCACAGCCTGGCGGCCACCGTCGAGATGCTGACCGCCATCGCCAACGACGTCGAATACGCCGAGGTCTTCGTCGCCCAATTGCGACTGTTCGCCCGCCCCGGCGACGTCCTGGTGACCATCAGCTCGTCGGGGGATTCGGAAAACGTCGTCCGCGCCGCCGCGTGGGCCCGCGCCAACGACGTTCGCTCCATCGCGCTGACCGGCTTCGGCGGCGGTCGCACCGCCGGCCTGGCCGACGTCAACCTGCATGTCGAATCCGACAATTATGGCGTCGTCGAGGACATCCACCAGTCGCTGATGCACGTGCTGGCGCAATATCTGCGGATGGCGCGCATGCCGGCGGGGCTGGTGGCGGAACGGAAGTTCTGAATCAGGCGCGGGTGAAGATGATATTATAGAATTTGTTGAAACGCGGATCGTCGACGCGACGGCCGATATTCGACTCCTCCATTTGCGCCCTGCTGTAGGTAAACCCGGCCTTCTCCAGATCCCGGAGCATGCCGACATGCTGCGGAATATGGAAATTCACTTCGATAATGAGGGATTTAAGCTTCCTGTCTCGGAGAATCTTCTTCGCCCCCGCCAGCACCTTGTGTTCGAAGCCGTCGACGTCGATCTTGATATGGGTGGGGACGGGAAGCATCCCCGCCGCGACCGCCGCATCGAGGCCGATGCCGACGCAGCCTTGGCCGAACATGCCGCTGACCGGCGCGAGGTTGTAGTCGACCTGATGGCCGAACTGATGACATGAACCGGCGATGGAGAAATTACTCAGATAGAGCTTTTCCATTCCGAACTTGTCGGTGACGGCCGCACAAAATGCCGACACGCGCTCGTGGATGCCGTTCAGAAAAATGTTCTTGTGCAGCAATGCGTAGTTCTGTGATTCCGGCTCAAAAGCGTAGACGGTTGCGCCGGATACCCTCGCCGCGACAACGGTGAATAAGCCAATATTTGCGCCTACGTCGAACAGAATGTCGTTCGGCTTCAAGGCCAACATCCATTCGATCGTCTCCGGCTCCTTTGTCAGCAATGTATTGACTCGATACAAAGACATATTGTTGACGACGGCAAACGAAATTCCCACGCCGTTCAACTCGCCGTCAAACCTATAGTTGAGCTTTTCGTATTCTTCGACGCGTTCGCGGATTTCATCGTGATCCATGGTCCTGCTCGGCACCCTGTCATTTTCCGCAGAAGCGGCATCTTTCGATGCGGAAATCCACAATGCAAGCCAAAACACCATTGACCGGCGGCCCCGGGTGCGGCATGCCTGACCAAATCCGGGCGCCGGGTAGGGACATGGCACAGCCGAAGATTCTCTGCGTGGTGGGCGCGAGGCCCAATTTCATGAAGATCGGACCGGTGATCGGCGGCCTGGGCGCGCGCGCCATCGCGGCGCCGCTGGTCCACACCGGCCAGCATTACGACGCGGCGATGAACGACCGCTTCTTCGCCGATCTCGGCCTGCCCCGGCCGGACGTCAACCTGGGGGTCGGCTCCGCCAGCCACGCCCAGCAGACGGCCGAGGTGATGCGGCGGTTCGAGCCGGTGCTCGACGACATCGCCCCCGATTGCGTGCTGGTGGTGGGCGACGTCAATTCGACGCTGGCCTGCGCCCTGGTCGCCGCCAAGAAGGGCGTCGCCGTGGCCCATGTCGAGGCCGGCCTCAGAAGCCGCGACCGCGCCATGCCGGAGGAGATCAACCGGGTGCTGACCGACCAGCTTTCGGACCTGCTGTTCACCACCGAACGCGCCGCGCTGGACAACCTCACCGCCGAGGGCATCGACCCGGCCCGGATACACTTCGCCGGCAACGTGATGATCGACACCTTGCGCGCCAACCTGGCCCGCGCCGTGCCGGCGGAACGGATTTTGGGCCGCTCCGGCGGCCATGCCCTGGTCACCCTGCACCGCCCCTCCAACGTCGACGATTCCGTCGTCCTGGCCCGCCTGCTGCGCTGCCTGGCCGAGATTGCCGCGCGGATGCCGGTGGTGTTTCCCGCCCATCCCCGCACCCGCGCCCGCATCGAGCAGGCCGGCCTGGCGCCGCTGCTGGATCGGGCCGGAGTGACGACCCTGCCGCCGCAGGGCTACCTGGAGATGCTGGGATTGATGCAAGCCTCGCGTATCGTGCTGACCGATTCGGGCGGCATCCAGGAGGAGACCACGGCTCTCGGCATCCCCTGCCTGACGCTACGCGAGAACACCGAGCGGCCGATCACCGTCACCGACGGCACCAACACCGTGGTCGGCACCGATCCCGCCGCCATCCTGGAGGCTTTCGCGGACATCCTGGCGACCGGCGGCAAGGCCGGAAGGGTGCCCGAGTTGTGGGACGGCAAGGCGGGCGAGCGAATCGCCGCGGTGCTGGCGGCGCGGTTCGCGGGAAACTAATCCCGCTCCCCGAAGATCGCCGAGCCGACCCGCACATGGGTGGCGCCGGCGCCGATCGCGGTCTCGAAGTCGCCGCTCATCCCCATGCTGACCACCGCCAGGCCATGGCGCCCGGCGATGTCGGCGAGCAGGCGGAAATCCGCCGCCGGATCCTGGCCGGCGGGGGGAATGCACATCACCCCGGCCAGCGGCAGGCGGAATTCGTCGCGGCAGACCTGGATGAAACGGTCGGCCTGCTCGGGCTCGACGCCCGCCTTCTGCGCCTCGCGGCCGGTGTTGACCTGGACCAGGCAGCGCGGGTGCCGCCCGGCCCGCGCCATCTCGGCGGCCAGCGAGCGGGCCAGCTTGGCGCGGTCGACGCTCTGGATTACGTCGAACAGGGCAACGGCCTCGCGCACCTTGTTGGTCTGCAGCGGGCCGATCAGATGCAGTTCGACGTCGGGGAATTCGGCCTTCAGCGCCGGCCACTTGGCGGCGGCCTCCTGCACCCGGCTTTCCCCGAACATGCGGTGGCCGGCGGCCAGCAGCGGCCGGATCGCCGCCGCCGGATGGGTCTTGGACACCGCCACCAGCCGCACGTCGGCCGGATCGCGCCCCGCGCGTGCGGCGGCGGCGGCGATCCGTTGCCGGATGGCGGCGAGATTGGCGACGGCATCGGACATCGGCGCGTAACTCCGGTATGCTGCGGCATGACCCTAGCAGAGGCCGCCCGCCGACTCAAACCGCGCCGCCACGGAAACCGGAGCCTGCCCAACCTGCTGCTGGTGACCGACGAGGCGCGGCTGCCCGACCCGCTGCCGACCGTCGCCCGCCTGCCGGCGGGAAGCGGCGTGCTGCTGCGCCATTACGGGGCGGCGGACCGGGCGCCGCTCGCCCATGCCCTCGCCCGTCGGGCGCGCCGGCGGCGCCTCACCCTGCTGGTCGCCGCCGACTGGCGGCTGGCGGCGGCGGTGGGCGCCGCCGGCATCCACCTGCCGGAGGGGCTGCTGCGCTCGGGATTGCTGGCGACGCTGCTCGGCTGGGCGCGGCGGCGGCGGCGATTGGTCACCGCGGCCTGCCACGGCCCCGCCGCCCTCGCCCTGGCGCACCGGCTGGGGGTGTCGGCCGCCTTGCTGTCGCCGGTCTTCGCCACCGCCAGCCATGCCGGCGCCGCCGGCCTCGGGCCGCTGCGCTTCGCCCGATGGTGCCGGCGGGCGGCATTGCCGGTCTTTGCGCTGGGCGGGCTGTCCGGCCGCACCGCGCGGCGCTTGGCGGGAAGCGGGGCCGCGGGGCTGGCCGCCCTGGACGCACTGAAGGACTAGGCGATGGCGCGCGATCCCAATCAATTGCAGGCGATCTTCACCAGGGCGGTGGCCGCCTTCAACGCCGGCGACCTGGCGGCGGCGCAGCGGGATTGCGAGGCGATGCTGGCCCTCGACCGTCATTGCCCGCCGGCGCGGCAGATGCTGGGCACCCTCGCCTTCCGCCGGGGCGACGCCAAGGCGGCCGCCAGGCACTTCGCCGTCGCCGCCAAGGTTCAGCCGGGCGCCTTCGAGGCCCATGTCAATCTCGGCCTGGCCCTGCTCGCCGATGGCAGCGGGGCGGACGGGGTGAAGAGCCTGCAAACGGCCGCCCGCCTGGCCCCCACCGTCGCCGACGTGCACAACCATCTGGGCAACGGCCTGCGGCAGGTCGGCCGCCTGCCCAAGGCGGTCGAGGCCTACCGCCAGGCGGCGCGCCTCGCCCCCCGATCGGCCGATTTCCGGGCCAATCTGGCGGTAGCGCTGTACGAGACGGGGGAATATTCCACGGCCGAAACAGAATTCCGCGCCGCGCTCGCCATGGAACCGGCCCACCTGCGCGGCTGGACCGGATTGGCGATGGCATTGGGCGCCCTCGGCCGCCGGGGCGACGCGGTCGAGTCCTGGCGCCACGCCGTCCGCCTGCGAGCGGACCATGCCGCGTCGTGGGTGGGGCTCGGCAAGGCCCTGATCGAGGCGGACGACTTCGAACCGGCGGTCGAGGCCTGCACCCGCGCCATCGCCCTGGCGCCCGACGCCGCCGAGACCTACACCAATCTCGGGGTCGCGCTGGATGCCCTCGGCCGCACCGATGAAGCCATCGCCGCGTACCGACATGCGATCGCCCTGGCGCCGGGGATGGCCAAGGCGCACAACAACCTGGGCAGCGCCTGCGACCGGATGGGGCTGTTCGACGCGGCGGAGGCGGCCTATCGCCGGGCCCTTGCCCTCGCCCCCGACTATGCCAACGCCCATAACAACCTGGGCAGCGTACTGGGGCGAACGGGGCGCGCCGCCGAGGCGATCGCCTGTCACCGCGCCGCGCTGAAATACAATCCCGGCCACGTCGACGCGCGCGTGAACCTCTGCTACCAGCGCCGGCATGCCTGCGACTGGCAGGGGCTGGAGGCCGACGAACAGGCCGTCCTTGCCCTGATCGAGTCGGGCCAGGGCTGGGTCCACCCCTTCCCGGTCCTCGGCCTGCCGTCCGATGCGGCGCAGCAGCTGGCCTGCGCCCGTGCCTGGGTCGGCCGGATGCCGATGCCGGCGCCAGCAGCCCATTACCGGGAGGCGGAAGCCGGCCCCATCCGTCTCGGCTATCTGTCCGCCGACTTCCGCGCCCATCCGGTCGCCGCCCTGGTCGCCGAAATCTTCGAACTGCACGACCGCGAGCGCTTCACCGTCACCGGCTACGCCATCGGTCCCGACGACGGCAGCGACATGCGGGAAAGGATCGCCGCCGCCTTCGACCGTTTCGTCGATCTGCGCCCGCTGGCCGATGCCGACGCCCTGCGGCGGATCGCCGCCGACGGCATCGACATCCTGGTGGACCTCAACGGCCACACCGATTTCGCCCGCCTCGGCATCCTGGCCGGCCGGCCGGCGCCGGTGCAGGCGACCTGGCTCGGCTTTCCCGGCACCACCGGCGCCCCGTTCATCGATTATGCGGTGGTGGACGGATTCGTCTGCCCGCCCGGCAGCGACCGCTTCTTCAGCGAGCATCTGGTGCGGCTGCCCGCGTGCTACCAGCCCAACGACCGCCGCCGGCCGATCGCCGGGACGCCCGACCGCGCCGCCTGCGGCCTGCCGGCCGAAGGCTTCGTGTTCTGCTGCTTCAACACCGCCTACAAGCTGACGCCCGCGGTTTTCGGCCTGTGGATGCGCCTGCTGGCCCAGTTGCCCGGCGCGGTGCTGTGGCTGCTGGAGGGCAGCCCGGCCATGCGCGACAACCTGAGGCGCGAGGCCGAGGCCCGGGGCATCGCCGCCGAGCGTCTGGTGTTCGCGCCGCGCCTGGATTATCCCGCCCATCTGGCGCGCCACCGCTGCGCCGACCTGTTCCTCGACACCCTGCCCTACAATGCCCATACCACCGCCAGCGACGCGCTGTGGACGGGATTGCCGGTGCTGACCTGCGCCGGCGAGACCTTCGCAGGCAGGGTGGCGGGCAGCCTGGTATCGGCGGTCGGCCTCGGCGAGCTGATCACCACGTCGGCTGCCGACTATGAGGCGGCGGCACTTCGCCTGGCGCGCGACACGGACATGCTGGCCGGCCTGCGGGCGAAGCTGGCGCGCAATCTGCCCACCGCGCCGCTGTTCGATTCCGTCCGCTTCACCCGCGACCTCGAGGCCGCCTACGCCCGCATGTGGGATATCCGGCGTTCCGGCGAGGCGCCGCGGGCATTCGATGTCTAACCCTTAGCACGCCGCCCGCGCCAAAGCGTCGTCGAGGAAGTCCTCGATCGCGCGAATTGCCGCCGCCGGGTCGAACAGGACTCCGCGGGTTTCGCCGATGGCGGCGGAAATCCGCCGGCGCTCCGCCGTGTCGCCGCCGATGGCCAGCGCCCGGCGCACGTAGTCGCGGTGATCGTCGGCGATGCAATCCGCCAGCCCCATCAGCCGATAGAAGCCATAGGTGTGCCGCCCGCGCATGTAGTCTCCCGGCCAGGTGATGACCGGCAGGCCGACCGAGAACGCCGTCAGCGTCGTATGGCCGCCGCTGTAGTGGAAGGGGTCGAGCATGACATCGCAAGCGGCCAGCAGGCGCGGAAAGTCCGGCTTGGCCACCGGCGGCAGGAACACCAGCCGATCGGCGACATCCTCGGCGGTGCGGCAAAAGCGCGCCCGCACCCGCTCGGCCATCGCCGCGAACGGCGCCTGCAGCAGCACCACCCTTGCCGTGGCGTCGGCACGCAGAATCTCGGCCAGGGCGCCATCGAAATCGGGGTGCAGCTTGACCAGGGTCTGCGGGCAGACATAGAGCCGGCCGCCTTCCGGCAAGCCGAGCGACGCGCGTTCCAGCGGCGGACCGGAAGGCGGCCGGGTGGTGGCGGCCCCGCTGCCCGGCAGGCCGACCAGGCGTTCATGGTAATGCGCCGCGCCATCCGCCGGCTCCATGGCGGCGCTGGAGAGGAAATAGTCGACGGTGTCGATGCCGGTGGTCTCGGGATGGCCCCACAGGACCGCCTGCACCGGCGCCAGCCGCGCATAGGCGAGCAGGTCCCACCCCGGCTGCATGCCGATGTCGAGGAAGATCAGCGCATCCAGTCCCGCCTCGGCCATCGCCCGCTGGGCGGCGAAGACGTCCGCCGGCAGGTCCACCGCATGGGCCGCGCCGGCCCGCAGGCGCTGGCGGACCGCATCCTCGGGCCCGGGCGGCAGGAACAGCCACGGATCGAAGCGTCCGCGGTCGAGGCCGGCGGCGAGACCGCCGAACAGGTCGGCGATGGTATGGTCGAACAGGTGGCTGGAGACGAAGCCGACCCGCGGGCGCGCCTGCGCCGGCCGTCGCCATTCCCGGCAATGGGGCGCCACCAGTCCCAGTTGCGGCATGGCGGCACGCATCAGCCGCGCATAGGCGGCGCGGTGGTCCCGGCTGTCCAGCGCGTGGTAGGCCAGCAGAAAGGTGCCGCAACCGACCGCCGGTGGCCCGCCAAGCGGCGCCACCGTGCCGGCCAGAGCGGTCGTTTCGTCAAGGAAACGTTGGCGGGCGCCGTCGATCTCCTGCCGCGACGCGGGGATTGCCGGCAGCGCGGTCGCCAGTTGGATGGCGATGCGGGGATCGGGTGACGCTTCCGACACCCGGTTCAGTGTCGCCAACCCGTCCTCGGTCTGACCGATCAGGATTTGGGCGCCACCGATCAGCGCCAGCAGATCGGCACGTTCCGTTTCCGCCACAACCGCCTGCCAATGCCCGATCGCCTGGTCCGGCGAGCCGCCGTCGACGCAGGCCTGGGCCAGCGTAAGCCGCGCCGCCTGATGCCCGGGGTACTGGGCGACCACCGGCTCCACCATGCGGCGGGCCAGATCCGGCCGCCCCATCCCGATCAGGGCGCCGGCGATGCCGACCACCGGACCGGGATCGCCCGGCATTGCCTGTGCGGCTTCGCTGAACCGCCGGTGCGCCTCGGACGCCCGGCCGAGGGCCAGCAATGCGTCGCCCGCCGCCTGGTGGGCGAGACCGGTCGGCTGCAGCGCCAGCGCGGTCTCGGCCGCCGCCAGCGCCTCGGCCGGACGCTCCAGGCGGAGCAGCACCAGCGCCAGGTTGAGATGCAGGTCGGGCTGCCGCGGGGCCAGTCCGGCTGCTGCGCGAAAGCCGCGTTCGGCCTCGTTCAATCGGCCCAGTTTCAGCGCGGCGATGGCCGCGTTGGCCTGGGCCGGCACCGACGCGGGAAAAGCGGCGGCGGCGGCGGCGAACACCGGCAGAGCCTCGTCATGGCGCCCGGCCTGGCCCAGCGCGGCGCCGAGCGCCAGCCTGGCCTCGAGAAATTGCGGGGCGGCGGCGACGGCGCGACGGAGATCGGCTTCGCCCGCCGCGGCATGGCCGTCGCGGCCGGCCAGCACGCCGCGCAGAAACAACAGCAGAGGATGGCCAGGCGCCGCCTTCAGCCCGCGCGCCAAGGCGCGGCGGAGGGCGGCGAAATCCCCCGTCCTTTCCGCCGCCGCCGCCAGCATGCCGATGGCGTCGGCATCGGCCGGCGACCCCGCCAACAGCCGTTCGAGCAGGCCGGCGGAGCGGACCGCATCCCCGGCCGCCAGCGCCTGGCCGGCGGCTTGAAGAATTGCTTGGCGGCCTGGCGGCAGCGGCGTCATTGGCATGGCAGAACGATTTCGTGTTCGCGGTAATGCGCCTCGGAGCGGAAGGCGGAGCGGGCGACATAGCAGAACTGGCCGCGATGGGGCGTCATTGCCTCGCCGGAATGGAGCACGTGGGTGGCGCCCAGCATGGCGTCGATGTCCCGGCGGTCGGTCTCGCTGTGGTACTCGACGTAGATGGCGCGCGCCGATGTCGCCAGCAATCCCAGCGCGCGCAGAATCGGAACCTCGCACCCTTCCGTGTCTACCTTCAGAATGTCGATGGCCGCGATGCCGAGCTCCGCCAATGCCCGGCCGGCGGCACGCAGTTGCACGCGCTCGCCGATGCCGCGGTTATAGCGGCTGCTCCCGACCGAATTGGTGACCGAGTCCAGCTTGCTGTATCGCAGCAGCGTTCGGGTGTCCCGATCGAACAAGCCGAAATTCAAGGCATGGACCTGCTCGATATTGCCGACATTGCGCCGCAGCAGCGCGAAGGCGGCGGTGCCGGGTTCGAATGCGTAAATCTCGGCGGCGGGATAGTGGGCATGGAAATAGACCGAGGCGGCCCCGATATTGGCGCCGATGTCGATTACGGTGCGGATGTCGGTGAGGAAACTCACCGGCGGATAGGTTTCGCCGATGACGATCTTCTCGGCAATGCCTTGCGACAGGTCGTTGTCGAAGGTGCCGATGTCAATCGCCCCGACCTGGACTCGTCGCGTCGCCGCCATATTGGCCCCCCTGCGTCGACCCACCTTACCCCATGGTCTCTCGGCAAGCCAAAAAGAAAGGGGCGGCCGAAGCCGCCCCTCCCCCATTTTGGTCTCGCTGCTTCGATTAGAAGGTCAGCGAAATACCGCTCATGACAGTCCAGCCGGAGTTGTGGTTCTTGTCACCCACCTGGGTGGCGGAACCATCGTTCTTCAGCATGACACTGTTGTAGCTGGCGTAGCCGGCCGAAGCCAACAGATCCACGCCGGCACCCAGGTTGTACTTGCCCGACACCTGATAGAACTCGATGGTGTCGTCGCCGGTGACGTTATTGCTGGTCGTCGACGAGTTGGTGCAAGCCGTGCTGCCGAGCGAGGAGCCGATCTGCTGCGCGGTGAAGCGGCAATGCTGCACGTTCGACTGGAAGTACGAGAAGCTGACCGCGTACGGGCCGTTCGCATACTGCAGGCCGACGTCGAAGGCCGCGCCGTTACCGAACGAACCGTTGCCGCCCGTGCTCTGCTCGCCCAACTGGGCCAAGTCGAGGGAGCCACCGGCACCGTTGGAGTTGGCACCGCCGGCAACCGTGCCGTTGGTGACCGACAGACCGGTCGCCGCCTGGCCGTAATTGGCCTTCTGGGTACGATACGAACCACCGAGGGTGAAGCCGGCATAGGACAGCTGGCCGCCGTAGGACTGTTCGAACCAACCGGAAGCCGTGTTCTGGGCCAGGCCCGCGGTGACCGCACCGGCGGAGATCTTCACCCCGACGCCGCCGAAGGTGTTGGCGTACAAGGCGCCCGCGCCGTAGACCTGCTGAATCGGGGGAGCCCAGGAAGCCGGGCCGCCGATGCTCTGGTTGGCGTTGAGGCTGAACTTGTTCAGGTTGTTGGCGCCGCGGAAGCTCTCGAGGCCGCCGCTCGGGATGTACGAACCACCGACGGTCAACCCGTAGAAGGTCGGGGCGACGTAGGTGATGGCGTCGGCATTGTTGGTGGTGGCAATCAGGGTGGTGTTGCCACCGGCCATCGCATTGACGTTCCACGGCTTCTTGACTGCCGCGTTGCCGGTCAGGATGCCGCCGTCGTTCCAGTTGCCGGCCGCTTCCGGCGCGGTCACGCCGAGCAGGTAGGTGCCGTTCTTCTGGGCGCCGAGGATGAACTTACCGAAGCCGCCTTCGATGTAGATGTACGACTTGTCGATGGTGTCGGTGGTCATGTCGCTATGACCGCCGGCCTCCAGATGGATGTCGACGCCGACCTTCAGGCCGTTGTCCAGCGTGGTGCTGCCGCCGAACCAAATTTCGTTGTCGCCCTTGAGGTCGACGTTGCCGGGATTGAACGCCGCGTTCGGCGTAACCGCCGTGTAGAGGGCGCTCGGCGAACCGACCCAAGTGATCGAGCCGTTCACGGAAACGGAGACGCTGATGGACACGGAAACGGTCTGCTGGCTGGCAGCGGACGTCGCCGCAGTGCCGGGGAATGCCATGGTACCGGAGGCGACGGTCACGCCAGCGCCGCTCGCGGTCACGAGGGCACTACCGTTCGGGGTGATCAGCGGGGCATTGCCACCGGCGAGGCTCTGGTTCGAGTAGTCGGAGCTGTTCCACACGCCGACGACCCACCACTTGGAAAAGCCGCCGACGGTCAACTTGATCTTGTCGGAAGCCTGGGCGGTACCGCTGGTCAGCAGACCCGCGGCGACCAGCGCGGTGCTCGCATAGAGTATCTTCTTCATGTCATCTCCTCAATGTCTGGTCCGGGATCGCGGGCCTGCCGCCCACCCCATATCCGAATAGAATGAACCTGGGTGAATGAGCCACGCGGATGGGGACAAGTCAAGCAACGGAGGGGGTAATCCGTGTTGAAAGCCCCTCACTGTGGCAGGATTGCAACAGGCCGGGCCGCGCCGGCGGGTCGGGCGGGACAATTCGGATGGATTTTTCGCGGTCGGCACGGCAGATTGTGGGCCGCCTTATCTTGCACCGGCTGATGCATTGCTATTCGTCTCGGCCGGACGCAACCGGGCGTCCCCGCGCCGCCGCCGGGCCACGGAATCCTTGCGCCGACGCTTGGATGGCCGCGGCACGCTCGTCCGTGACGATAGGGGCGGGTCGAACGCGAGAGGGATCGGGATGTCGGTGAAGGAATTGTTGACGACGGCCATCCGCGAACACCGCAGCGGCCGTCTGGCCCAGGCGCGGGAGCTATACGCGGAGGTGCTCCGGAGCGTGCCCGGCGACGCCACCACCCTCCATTATATGGGCGTGACGCTTTACCAGCTGGGCGACTTCGACGCCGCCGAAGAGATGATCCGCAATTCGCTGCAGGCCAATCCCGGCGATGCCGAGGCGCACAACAATCTCGGCAACGTCCTGCAGAAGCAGGGCCGCCTGGAAGAGGCTGCAGCCGCCCACCGCGACGCGGTCCGGCTGGCGCCCGGCTTCTTCGGCGCCCATTACAATCTCGGCAATGCGCTGGAAAGCCTCGGCAAGGTGGAGGAAGCGGAACAGGCGTTCCGCGAGACCATCCGCCTGAAGCCCGACCACGCGCGGGCGCACAACAACCTTGGGCTGATGCTGAAGCGCCAGGGAAAGACGGCCGCGGCCAGTCAGGCGTTCCGCCGGGCGATCGCCGCCGACCCCTCCTACCTCGACGCCTTGACCAATCTGGGCGCCGTCCTCGTTGCGCGCCAGGACTGGCAGGCGGCCGAAGACGTGTGCCGACGGCTGCTGGCCGCGCGCCCGGCGGACGCTTCCGCCACGACCAACCTCGCCCTCGTCCTGTCCCAGCTCAAGCGTTTCGACGAGGCCATCATCGCTTGCGAACGGGCCATCGCCCTCAGCCCCGACGCGGCCGAGGCGCACGACCTGCTGTGTTTCGCGTGGACAGGGCTGAAGCAATTCGAAAAGGCCGTAGCGGCAGGCCGGAAGGCGGTCGACCTTAGCCCGGATGGTGCGAGAGCCCGGATCAATCTCGGTGTCGCCCTCATTCATCTTGAAAAGTACGAAGAGGCCGCGGAGCACCTGCTGACGGCAACAGAATTGGCACCGGACAATGCCGACGGCCATTCCGCGCTCGGCGCCGTCTATCACTGCCTGAGGCTGCCCGAAGAGGCCGAAACGGCCTGCCGGCGCGCCGTCGCCCTCAGCCCCGATCTGGCTGGCGCGCACGCGAACTTGGGGGTGGCGCTGCTGGACCTCAAAAAAATCAAGGAGGCGGTCGCCGCCCTTCGCAAGGCCTGCGCCCTGCAGCCGGACTCGCCGAACTTCAATGCGAATCTCGCTGCCGTGCTGATGGCCAGCAACCGGTACGAGGAAGCGATCGCCGCGTTCAAACGCTCCGTCGCCCTGGACCCCGACTACCCCGAGGGCTATGGACACATGGGCGCCGCCCTGTCGAATGTCGGCCGGTTCGAAGAGGCGGTGGCCGCCTGCCGACGGGCGCTGGAGCTGAAACCGGATTGGCTCGACCCGCACTTCTCGCTCGCCGGTGCCCTCTGCGAGCTGAAGAAGCCGGAAGAGGCCGAAACCGTCTGCCGGCACGCCATCGAAATCGCACCCGACCACCACGGGCCTTGGACCACCTTGTGCAGCGCCTTGATGGGCCAGCACCGCGTCGATGAAGCCATCACCGCCGCCCGGCGAGCCATCGAGATCGAACCTGCCGATCCTATCGGCCATATCAACCTCGCCGTCTGTCTTTCAACCAAAGGGATGCATGTTGAAGCCATGGAAGCGATGGAGGCCGCCTTCCGCGCGGCCCCGACCGCACCCGGCATTTTCAAGACCATCCTGTGCTTCGTGCCCTACCTGGAACATCTCGACAATGATTCTCTGAAGATTCTTTATCTGCGTATCGCCGCCGACATGGCGCGGGGCGCCGAACCATTGCCGGCGGCACCGCGCGACGACCCGGCACGGTCGAAGCTGCGCGTCGGCTATCTGTCCAGCGACTTCAGGCAGCATCCGGTGGCGGGTGCCCTGCTGCCGCCGCTACGGCATTTCGACCGCTCGGCGTTTGAACTTCACCTGTATTCGGTGACGGCCAGTCCCGACCCCACGACCGCGGATTTCCGCTCCCTTGCCGACGGCTGGCACGATGTGAGGTACCTTTCGGATGTCGAAATCGCCGAAAGGATCCGAGACGATGGGATCGATATCCTGGTCACCGTCGCCGGTCGATTCGACGCCAATCGGCCTGCCGTCTGCTGCTACCGTGGCGCACCGATACAGATCAGCCTTCATGATGCCGCGACCACGGCCTTGCCGGGAATGGACTACATCGTCGGCGACCGTTGGACCATGCCGCCGAACAGCAGCGAGTATTTTTCCGAACGACGGCTACGCCTGCCGCACTGGTACATTGCCGAATTTCCCAAGGACCTTCCCGCCATTGTCGAGTCCCCCACCGGCATGCCACCGGTATTCGGCTCCTTCAACAATCCCGGCAAATTGGCGCCTTCGCTGCTGAGGCTATGGGGCAGAATTTTGGCGGAAGTGCCGGATGCCAGGATGTTTCTGCACTATATGGACAGATATAAGAATGGAGAGACGCGTTCCTACGTTCTCAACCGGATCAAGGAAGGCGGGGCTTCGCCGGATCAGGTTGAATTCAAAGAGGACGGCAGTTCTCGCGAAGACTATCTGGCACAGCACAACAGAATTGATGTGGCGCTCGACTCTTTCCCCTTCTCCGGCTCGACCACCAGCTACCAAGCCTTGTGCATGGGCGTTCCGGTGGTAACCTGGCCCTGGGACCGTATGGTCAGCACTTGGACCGTTTCGGTCCTCCAGCCGATCGGTCTCGGCGAACTGGTCGCCCATTCCGCCGACGAGTACGTGTCGATCGCCGTCGACGTCGCCCGCCATCCCGAAATCTGGCGCCCCCGCCGGCCGGAGATCCGGCAGCGCCTGGCCAACTCGCCGATCTGCGACCCGACGGGTTGGATGCGCAATATGGAGCGGCTGTACAAGGCGGTTTGGCGCAGGCATTGCCGGGACAGCGAGGCGGCCGCGCGGGATGCTTCTCTTGGCGTACCGCTTGGGGTATAAGTGCCCCTCACTTTTGACCAACGGATCGCCAGTCTGAAACATGCCGGAAAACCCGATCGCGGCTGATCCTCGCCCCAGCGGGGCGCCCTGGGACTTTGCCGGCAGCGGCATCGTCGTCACCGGGGCCACCGGGCTTTACGGTCGCTGCCTGGTCGATCGCCTGCTGGCCGCCGGCGCGCGGCTGCGCACCGTTTCCAGCCGTCCGCCGCCGCCCGACTTCCCCCTCGCCGCCGTCGACCACCGGGTCGGCGACCTTCGCGACCGCTGTTTCGCCGATGGGGTGATGGCGGGGATGGACGCGGCCTTCCTGCTGGCCGGCAAGCGCGGCTCGGTCGGCATCCAGATCAGCCGCGCCGCCACCATGCTGACCGACAACCTGCTGGTCTGTTACAACTCGCTGGACGCGGCCTGCCGCGCCGGGGTCAAGCGGATGGTCTACGCCAGCACGGTCACCGTCTATCCGCCGATGGACGTCTACCGCGAGGACCTGGCGTGGTCGGCTCCCCCGCATCCCGGCGACCAGTACGTCGCCTGGGCCAAGCGGATGGCGGAAAAGCTGATCGAGGCCCAGCAGGTCCAGTACGGGCGGGCCACCACCGCGGTGGTGCGCCCGGTCAACACCTTCGGCCCGCACGACAATTTCGACCCGGCCACGGCGCTGGTGGTGCCGGCCCTGATCGGGCGGGCGCTGTCGGGCGAGAACCCGCTGGTGGTCTGGGGCGACGGCAGCGCGGTGCGAGACTTCCTGTTCGTTTCCGATGCCGTCGACGGCCTGCTGCTAGCCTTCGACAAGGGAATCGGCCAGGGCGCCATCAACCTGGGCAGCGGTCGCGGCCATTCCATCCGCGAGGTGGTGAACGCCGTGGTCGCGGCGACCGGCTTCGCCGGCGAGGTGGTTTGGGATTCCGCCAAGCCCGCGGGCGAGGCGCGGAAAGTCGCCGACACTACGCGGGCGCGCGAGATCCTCGGGTTCGCGCCCAAGGTCGACCTGGGCGAGGCAATCCGGCGCACGGTCGATTGGTACCGCACAACAAGGGACCGCAATTGATGAGTGCTGTCGTCGTCGGGCTCGTGCAGATCAACAACAGCTTCGGTACGGCAAGCTATCTTCCCTATTCGATCGGCCTGCTGCAGGCCTATGCCCAGCGCCACGCCAAGGATCCGGCGCGCTACCGCTATCTCTCCCCCGTTTTCGGCCGCCTGCATGTGGACGAGGCGGTGCGCCAACTGCGGGGCGCCGACGTGGTCGGCATCAGCCTGTATATGTGGAACGTCCGCCTGTCGCTGGAGATCGTCCGCCGCCTCAAGGCCCTGAGGCCCGAGGTGCTGGTCGTCGTCGGCGGCCCCCACGTCCCCGACCGCCCGCTGCCGTTCCTGCTGGAACACCCGTTCGTCGACGTGGTCTGCCATGGCGAGGGCGAGCAGGCCTTCCTGGACATCCTCGAAGCCCTGCCCGGCCGCGACTGGACCGCCATTCCGGGGCTCAGCTTCCTGGAATCCGGCGGCGGCCTGGTTCAGGTTCCGAAGGTCGGGCGGCGGCGCGACCTCGACCACATTCCGTCGCCCTATCTCGAGGGGATATTCGAACCGTTGATGGCGGCGCATCCCGAGCAGGTCTGGATCACCCTGTGGGAGACCAATCGCGGCTGTCCGTTCCAGTGCACCTTCTGCGACTGGGGCTCGGCCACCGAGAGCAAGGTCTACCAGTTCGGCATGGACCGGCTGAACCGGGAAAAGGACTGGTTTTCCGACAAGAAGGTCGAGTTCGTCTATTGCTGCGACGCCAATTTCGGCATCTTCCCGCGCGACGTCGACATCGCGCGGGCCATGGCCGAGAACAAGCGCCTTCACGGCTATCCCAAGGTGTTCTCGGTGCAGAACGCCAAGAACGCCACCGAGCGCACCTACGCCGCCCAGAAGGTGCTGGCCGAAGCGGGAATGGCCAAGGGGGTGGCGCTGGCGTTCCAGAGCATCGACGCCACCACGCTGGAGAACGTCCGGCGGCAGAACATCTCGCTGGCCGACTTCGAGGAACTGCAGGCCCGCTTCACCCGCGACGGCATCGAGACCTTCAGCGACCTCATCCTGGGGCTGCCGGGCGAGACCTACGACAGCTTCATCGAGGGGATCTCGCGCCTGGTCGCCAACGGCCAGCACAACCGCATCCAGTTCAACAACCTGTCCGCCCTGCCCAACGCCGAGATGGGCGATCCCGCCTATCTGAAGAAGTTCGGCATGGTCACCGCCCAGACCCGGATCATCAATGTCCACGGCAGTTGGGAAGACAGCGGCGACGGCATCTTCGAAACCCAGGATCTGGTGGTGGCCACCGATTCGATGCCGGAAGCCGACTGGCGGCGGGCGCGCTCGGTCGCCTGGATGGCGGGCCTGCTGCATTTCGACAAGCTGGCCCAGATCCCGCTGATCGTGATGAACAAGGTGTTCGGAATCGACTACCGCCGGATCTTCGAAGGGTTCATGGACCTCGACGCCGCCGCCTATCCGCTGGTGGGATCGATCCGCGACGGCTTCCTCGCCTTCGCCGCCGAAATCCAGAAAGGCGGCCCAGAACTGATCTACGCGCCGGATTGGCTGGGCATCTACTGGCCGGCGGACGAGCACGCCTTCATCAAGCTGGCGGCCGAAGGAACCCTGTCCGCCTTCTACGATGAATGCGCCGGCATCCTGCGGTCGCTGGCGCCCGCATCGGCCGGCGACATGGCGGTTCTCGACGAGGCGCTGGCGCTCAACCGCGTCCTAGTCAAGCGCCCCGGCAGCGCCGAGGACATCGAAATGAACGGCGCCTGGGACGTGCTCGCGTTCTACCGCGGCGTCCTCGAAGGCCGCGCCGTCCCGCTCGCCCGCATGCCGGTGACCTATGCCATCCGCCGCTCGGCGGAAAGCTGGGCGACCATCGGCGACTGGTGCCGCGAAGTGATCTGGTACGGCAGCAAGAAGGGCGCGTACCTGTACGACTACACCACGATCGCGCGGTGTTGACAGGGGAAGGACGACGCATGCGCTATCGACCGCTTGGCCGCACCGGGCTGATGGTCTCGGAAATCGGATTCGGCGCCTGGGGCATCGGCGGGGTGACTCCGGGCGCCACCTCCTACGGCGCCACCGACGACGGTGTCTCGCTGGCGGCCCTGCGGCGCGCCGTCGACCTTGGCGTCACCTTCTACGACACCTCCAACGTCTACGGCGACGGGCACAGCGAGGAACTGATCGGCCGCGCCTTCGCCGGCATGCGCGATCGCGTCGTGCTGGCGACCAAGGCGGGGCGGCGCGACTACGCCACCGATTCCTGCTCGCCGGCCGACCTCCGGGCCTCGCTGGAGGGCAGCCTCAAGCGGTTCGGCACCGATTACGTCGATCTGCTGCAACTGCACGCCGACACCATCGGCCCCGAGGGGTATGGCGTGGCGATGGACACCTTCCGCCGGCTGAAGGCCGAGGGCAAGGTGCGGGCCTGCGGCATCTCGGCCAAGTCGCCGGAGCAAGCCGTTTCGGCCATCCGCGATTTCGGCGCCGAGGTGGTGCAGGTGAATTTCAATCTGGTCGACCAGCGCGCCGTCGACAGCGGCCTGCTCGGGGTGGCGGCCGAGGCCGGGGTGGGGGTGATCGCCCGCACGCCGCTGTGCTTCGGCATGCTGTCCGGCAAGCTGTCCGCCGCGGTCGAATTCCCCCCCGGCGACCACCGCGCCGCCTGGAGCCGCGAACAGATCGCCCGCTGGATCGAGGCGAGCCGGATGTTCGTCGACGGCATCGCCGAAAGCGCCGCCGTCACCGGCGCCCAGGTGGCCTTGCGCTTCTGCCTGTCGCAGCCGGAAATCTCTACCGTCATCCCGGGGATGATGGCCCCGGCCGAGGTCGAGGAAAACGTCCGCGCCAGCGATGCCGGACCGCTGGCGGCGGCGGACCTGGCGCGGATCGGCGAAATATACCGCGGTAATGAGTTCTTCGTGCGTCGGCGCTGAACCGCCCCGATGGCATGACGCTCCTCAAGGAAGGTCAATGCGATGGCTAACAGGATAGTTCTGGCGACCACGGGCCTCGCGCCGAAATGGCTGGCGGGAATCGATTCCGTCAACGGGCACTATCCACTCGGTCTGGCCAGCCTGCACGCCGTCGCTGAGAAGGCGGGCCACCAGATCGAGACCCTGTTCCTGGTGAAGGAACCCCTGGAGCGCAGCGTCGAGTTGGTTCGCGCCGCAGTGAAGAAGATGGACGCACAGGTGCTGGGCCTCAGCATCATCACCGACAACCGCACATCAAGCTTTCGCACCATCGAAGCGCTGCACAACGAATTCCCCGCGATCCGAATCGTCTTGGGCGGCGTCCATGCCACGGTAATGGCAGAGCAGATCATCACGCAATATCCGTTCGCCGTCGTTGTGCTGGGCGAGGGCGAATTGACGTTCCTCGACCTTCTGGATGCGTTCGAGACCGCCCGTGATCTTTCTGAAGTTGCGGGAATCGCCTATTTCGACGGCGGCAAAGTGGCCAAGACGCCGCCGCGGCCACTGATCGAAGATCTCGATTCCCTGCCATTTCCGCGCCACGACATCTTTTACTCCACCGATCGAATGGCCGGACAGTTGCTCACCAGCCGAGGCTGCCCCTATGCCTGTTCGTTCTGCGCCCTCGATTCGGTTTCAAGACGCAAGGTACGGAGACATTCGGTCAAACGTGTGGTCGACGAGATCGAGAAGATCCTGACAGACCATCCGCAGACACAGATAATCACGATCTACGATGACCAATTCTTCATCGACAACAAACGAGTCATCGAGATCTGCGATGAAATCGTACGGCGGGGCATCAAGTCTTCCTTCTCTTGCCAAGGGCGGGTCAAGCCGCTCAGCCGCGAGGTCGTGCTGGCGTTGGAACGGGCAAACTTTCAGCACGTCGTCTTGGGTCTGGAAAGCGGTTCCCCTGAGATCCTGGAGCGCTGCCACAAGAAGATCCAGATCGCGGATGTCGAAAGAGCGGTCAAATTGTTCGCCGATTCCGACATAAACATACAGGTCCTGCTGATCATCGGCCTTCCGGGCGAGCGGATGGCTACGGTAATGGAAACTGTTGATGTCTGCAAACGCCTGCAAAATATTAAGTACCACCAATACGACCACAAGGTTCAGGATCTTTATGTATACCCGGGCACAGAGATCTACGACATATATAAGGCGGCTGGAAAGATAGACGACGACTTTTGGCTTTCAGACAGCGATTGCCCGCGGTTCGAATTGGAAAGTGACAATACTGGATACAAGATCTTACGAAAAATGATGATGGATCATCTCAATGTCTATCGATTGCTGACGGTGCAGGGGATCAGGGCGCAGCGGGATATGATCCCATCGATAATTCGATATATGTATAAGCCAAATGCATTTCTTAACTTGGACTTTCTCCTTCCCGTTTTCACCGCCGCCATCGAACGCGCCATTGTCGGCAATCGCTTGTCTTTCGTTGGAGAAACAGTTCGGCCCACTGGAGATCTGGCGACGTTCACGGCGCGTCGCAAGCCGGGGTCTGAAACGGAACTATTGATCGGCATTACGAGTTTTCCGGCCGACATTCAGTGGCCTGACCTTGTAAAAACAGCCTATCTTCAGGAAATCACCCCCATAACCCACGTCATCGATCGAATTTTCGGTGAATTCCTCGAACAGGCGGTGGCCGAAAACGATCCGGTCCTCGATTCCACCAAGGCTTGGATTCAAGCCAATCACTGGTTCGACTTGCTGCAGTGATCCTGCGCGCGACAATACCGCCGCCACACCGCCCGGTACAGCCGTTCCAGATTTCGCGTCCAGCGCGTCGGGTCGCATAGAGTGGATCGGACCAGACGGTCGCGGATTTGACCGCGGCGCAGGCGCCAAACGCCGGCATCCCCGGCGACTTCGAGCGCCAGGCGGACGTAATCGTCGCCTGACGTGGCGATCAGCGTCGACAAGTCGAGGGCATGCAGCATCGAAGCCGTCCACCGGCCGACCATGCGGTCCCATGGCCACGTCACCACCGGGACGCCCATGCACAAGGCCTGAAAGGTCGTGGTCGAACCCGAAAATGGAAAGGTGTCGAGCGCCACGTCGACATCATTGTAAAGCCTGAGAAAATCTGCCGACGAAACGCCGTCGGTGACGAAGACGACCTGATGCGCTTCCGCCCCGGCCGCGGTCAGCCCGTGCAAAAAATGGCTGCGCACGCTGTCCGACTGATAGTCCCACCTGTACTTGAGTCTCAGAGTCGATTCCGGTATCGCCGCCAGTATCCTGCCCCAAAGCTGCAACACCGACGACGTGATCTTATCGGGATTGTTGAAGCAGCCGAACACCGGCGGACCCATACGGCTGTCGCACGTCTCCGGCAATGCGGCGGGAACGTCGGCGATATAGAAATGGGGAAGGCGCAGGGCGCGCTCGCTGAAATACTCGGTGCATCCGCGCGGAAACAGCCAGGGGTCGGCCACCAGGTAATCGATTTCGGACAACCCGCTGGTCGCCACGTCATGCATGCTGATTTGAACCGGCGCCGCACGCCAGGCGCAGATCTGCGGGCGATTTTCGTCGAACCGTCCGGCCAGGCTGACCAGGATGTCGATGCCGTCGGCGCGGATCCGCTCGGCCACCGCCTCGTCAGTCAGGCCGACGATATCGTGCCAGTCGTCGGCAAGGGCGCGGAATTCAGCGGTCACCTCATCGGAGCTCACCATATTGACATAAAAGTGGAGGCTATAGGCCTCGCGGTCGTGATTGCGCACCACCGGCAGCAAATTGCTCGCCACCGGATGGCGGCGGAGATCAGACGACATATAGCCAACGCGCAGGGGGCGCCCCGGGGAAAGGTCCCGTTGCGGCAACGGGCGCGCTTGCCGGGCAAACGCCGCGCCGAACCGAAGGTGAAGCCGCCTGAGTTCGTCCGCTCCGATGTCGTCGCGGTAAAGCCCGGTGAGGAGCAAGGTACGAAACAGATTGACGTCTTGGGGATTCAGACGAACCGCCGTCTCCATGCAGCGCATCGCCTCGTCCATCCGGCCGAGACCCACGTACGCTCCCGCAAGGTTCATGTGGGCGCCGGCATGGTCGGGCCGCAACGCGATTGCCTGAAGGGCGGCCGCAATCGCTTCATCCCGCCGCCCTAGACGCCGGAGCACCGCGGCAAGGTTGGAATGCGCATCGGCATGGTCGGGCTGAAGGGCGATCGCCATTCGACAGGCGGCATGCGCTGCGTCGAACTGTTCAACTCTGAAAAGAGCAGCGCCGAGACTGGCATGGGCATCGGCATGAGCGGGTCGCAGGGCAACCGCCTTGCGGCAGGCGGCAATCGCCTCGTCAAACCGTTCCAAGCGGACATAGGCGCCGCCGAGGTTGGCATAGGCGTCGGCATGGTCGGGCTGAAGCGCAACCGCCTTTCGGCAGGCGGCAATCGCCTCTTCGAACCGTTCCATGCGGACAAACGCGGCGCCGAGATTGGCGTGGGCGTCGGCATAATCGGCCCTCAGCGAAATCGCCCGCTGTAAGGCGGCCACCGCCTCCCCGTGCCGGCCAAGGCGGAGGAGTGCCGCGCCGAGCGTCCCGTGGCCGTCGGGCCAGTCGGGCTTCAACGTGATCGCCTTCTGGCAAGCGGCGTCGGCTTCCGCAAACGTTCCCAGGCGGACCAGAGCAGCCCCCAAGTTGGCGTAGGCTTCGGCATATGTCGGGTTCAACGACACCGCCCGCCGGTACGCCGCGCAGGCATCCTTGTCTTGCCTCAGCGCGAGCAGCGCCGAACCGAGATTGTTGTAGGCTTCGGCAAAACCCGGGGCCACGGCCAGAACCTGCCGATACGCTGCCACCGCTGCTTCCAGTTCGCCCCGGGAATGCCTGGTCACCGCTTCGGCAAACAGCCGCTTCGCCTGAACGACGTTGGCGGCCGAGACGGCCGTCCCCCCTTTGCCGGCGGCTCGGCGGTCTTTTCGGCTCATTGCCCCCCCCTTTACCAAAGGGCATTCTGCCGCGCCGGTCGCCAGCCATGCAAGTGCCGAGAATGAGCGGTCATGCGGTCTGCAGTGTAAGCCTCCGCCGAGGGCCGCCTTCCGTCGGGCGCAGGGGTGTGGCGTAGTTTAGCACCGGTGCAAACACCGGTGTTTGCAGCGCAGCTATGGACGGCGGCATGGCCCAGGTTCAGATAATCACCGGCGTCGAGCGTCGTCGCCGCTGGAGCGGGGAGCAAAAGCGGGCGATTGTCGCCGCGGCGTTCGCCCCTGGTGCGGTGGTGTCGGATGTAGCGCGGCGCGCCGACATCAACACCGGCCTGATCTATCGGTGGCGCCAGGAGCTGCTGGCGCTGTCGGGCGGATTTGCCGAGGTGGTCGTCGCGCCCGATACCGCCGACGCCGGAGGGGACCGGTACGGTCCGGTGATCGAGGTGACGATCGGCGACGGGACTCACCTGCGCATTCCGCCGTCGACCCCGCCGGATTTGGCGGCGGCGGTGGTGACGGCGCTGGCGCGGCGATGATCCCGGTTCCGAGCAATGTGCGGGTCTGGCTGGCGGTCGGACGGACCGACATGCGGCGCGGCATGAATGGCCTGGCGCTTCAGGTCCAGGAAGTGATGAAGCGCGATCCGCATGCCGGCGATCTTTATGTATTCCGTGGCCGCAGCGGCGACTTGATCAAAATCCTCTGGCACGACGGGCTGGGGGTGTCGCTTTACGCCAAGCGGTTGGAGCGCGGCCGGTTCATCTGGCCGTCCCCGGCCGACGGCGTGGTCGCCATTTCTGCGGCGCAACTCGCCTACATGCTGGACGGCATCGATTGGCGCAATCCGCGTTTGACCTTCCGTCCGGAGCGTGCCGGCTGAGCCGGAAAAATCAGCCGATTTTCTCATGATTTCCGCCACTTTACAGAAGCCAAACGGCGGGATTTATGATTCCATTTCCCTCATGGAAACGCCGCCCGGAGACGCTCTTCCCGACGACATCGACGCGCTCAAGGCGGCGCTGGTCGCGGCGCGTAGCGAGCTCGCCATCGCCCGCGCCCAAGTCTCCGATGATCAGGCGCTGATCGCCCATCTGAAGCTGTTGATCGCCAAGCTCAACCGCGACCGCTTCGGTCCGCGGGCGGAGCGGACCCGGCGCCTCCTCGATCAGTTGGAGTTGCAACTCGAAGAGCTGGAGACCACCGCCACCGCGGACGAATTGGCCGCCGAGCAGGCCGCCGCCGAGAGCACGACGGTGGCCGCCTTCACCCGCAAGCGGCCGGCGCGCAAGCCGTTTCCCGAGCATCTGCCGCGGGAGCGGGTGGTCGAGCCGGCGCCGACCACCTGCGCCTGCTGCGGCGGCGATCGGCTGCGCAAGCTGGGCGAGGATGTCACCGAGACGCTGGAGGTGATCCCCCGGCAGTGGAAGGTGATCCAGCACGTCCGCGAGAAGTTCAGCTGCCGCGACTGCGAGAAGATCAGCCAGGCGCCGGCCCCGTTCCATGTCACCGCCCGCGGCTGGGCCGGCCCCAGCCTGCTGGCGATGATTTTGTTCGAGAAGTTCGGCCAGCATCAGCCCTTGAACCGCCAGGCCGAGCGCTATGCCAAGGAAGGCGTGCCGCTCAGCCTGTCCACCCTGGCCGACCAGGTGGGAGCCGGCTGCGCCGTGCTGGAGCCGCTGATCCGGCGGATCGAGGCCCATGTCTTCGCTGCAGGGCGCCTGCACGGCGACGACACCACCGTGCCGGTCCTGGCCAAGGGCAAGACCGACACCGGGCGATGCTGGGTCTATGTGCGCGACGATCGGCCCTTCGGCGGGCCGGCGCCGCCGGCGGCGATGTTCTACTACTCGCGCGACCGCGGCGGCGCGCATCCCCAGGCGCATCTGGCCAAATATGCCGGGCTGTTCCAGGCCGATGCCTATGGCGGCTACGGCAAGGTCTACGCGCCCGACCGCAAGCCGGGTCCGATCCTGGAGGCGGCCTGCTGGACCCATGCCCGCCGTCCGTTCTTCATCATGGCGGATCTGGCCGAGAACGCCCGCCGCAAGGCGCGCGGCAAGACCGCGGCGGCGATCTCGCCGCTGGCGCTGGAGGCGGTCCGGCGCATCGACGCCCTGTTCGCGATCGAGCGCACCATCAACGGCCACACGGCCGAGCAGCGCCGCGCCATCCGCCAGGAGCTCAGCGCCCCCTTGGTCGCTGATCTTGAGGGCTGGCTGCGCCAGCAGCGCGCCCGGCTGTCGCGCGGCAACGATCTCGCCAAGGCGATGGACTACATGCTCAAGCGATGGGCGGCGTTCACCCGCTTCCTCGACGACGGCCGCATCTGCCTGTCGAACAATGCCGCGGAACGAGCCCTGCGCGGCATTGCCCTTGGAAGAAAGTCGTGGCTGTTCGCCGGATCCGACCGCGGCGGGCAGCGCGCCGCAGCCATGTACAGCCTGATCGTCACCGCCAAGATGAACGATGTCGATCCCCAAGCCTGGCTGGCCAACGTTCTGGCCCGAATCGCCGGGCACCCCGCCCACCAGCTCGATGAGCTCCTGCCGTGGAACTGGCGAGCGCGCAACGAGGCCGTCAGCCAGGCGGCCTGAGCGTCACCGCGAGGCCGCGGCCCATGCGGGGCTCACCGGATGCATAC